>ERZ1684502.3-NODE-3-length-216679-cov-63.262810_pt1 | contig 216679 bp, 245 predicted proteins | sample MGYA00580192_ERZ1684502 | MGnify/ENA primary metagenome ERZ1684502 (study PRJEB41476, sample SAMN13258264) | hydrothermal vent metagenome | biome: caldera [ENVO_00000096]; feature: acid hot spring [ENVO_00002120]; material: acidic water [ENVO_01000358] | place...
ATTGACATAAATTCTATAACATGTTAGATTATATTGTAATTTTAAATAGGAGGTGTTTTATGGAAAAGTCCAGAAGAAACCAGCAAGGTGGTTTCTCAATTATTGAGTTTTTACTTGTTTTGACGGCTTTTGTTATTTTCTTAGGGGCTGCCTTTATAGGCTATAGAACGTTAAAGGCCAATGGAAATGAAACACAAATAGCAAATAGGTTTAAGCTCTTTGCTACAGGGCTTAAAAACTATGCTAAAGATTTTTATAACGCTTATCCTTATGTTAGATGTCAATACACAAGCGATTGGGTAAGTGGCACGGCACCTTCAAACAACGTAGCATCTTGCGCAGCTTTAGAGCAGTATATTGGTAGTTTTGTGGAAATCGGACCAGGCAACGGCCCTGGCGCTATATGGACTTACACTGGGTATACTGGAGCTATTGGATCTGGCACTCCTGCCACTTATAATAACGGCGCAAACTCTGGTGTGTCAGTAACTCAAGGGTATTACACCTTTACAACAGCTCCTATAGACAACGCTTATGTTCAATCTATACTCAATCAAGCTAACGCCTATGGGCTAAATTGTGCAGCAGTAACCTCACAAGTTTCAGGTTCTTCAGTGATTAGTTGCACCTCTCAACCAGTGTTAGTTTCTGGCACTAATTCTGTAAATTACTTCTAATACGTTTAAGCCGGGAAATATCCCGGCAGTTTATATATTTTATCTGTAAAAGTTTATTAGTTGTAAAGCTTTGCAAGTGAGCTAAATAAGTTTAAAGCGTATTTTGTTAAGTTTCTAAAGTATAAGCATGCCATCTCCGTACGAATAAAATCTGTATTTGTTTTTTACAGCCTCTTTGTAGGCTTTTAGTATGAACTCTTTACCGTCTAAGTTTTCTGTATCACAAAAAGCACTAACAAGTATAAGAAGCGATGATTTTGGAAGATGAAAGTTTGTAATAAGACCATCTAGAACTTTAAATTTAAATCCAGGTTTTATATAAAGATCTGTAAAACCAAAGTAGGGTTTATCCACAGCGGTTTCTAAGGCTCTTGTAACTGTAGTGCCAACTGCTATTACCTTTTTACCCATTTCTTTTGTCTTTTGTATATTTTTTATAAGAGACGTAGAGACTTCTATATATTCTTCGTCTACTTTGTGCTCTTCTATGTTTTGCACGGTTACTGGTTTAAAAGTCCCATAGGATACATGAAGCGTAACAAAATCTATGTTTACTTTTTTCTTCAGTTTTTCTAAAAGCTCTTCTGAAAAATGCAAAGAAGCTGTTGGTGCTGCTACAGAAAATTCTTTTTTTGCAAAAACCGTTTGATAAAACTCTTTGTCTATTGGTTCTTCATCTCTTCCTAAATATGGTGGTATTGGTATTTTGCCGTATTTGTTTATCGCATCAATTTGATTTTGGTTTTTTGCTTTTAAAAGCACTAAAAACTTGGATTTTTCTATTTGAGAACTTACAATTGCTTCAAAATCATCGGAGATTTTTACTACAAGTCCAGGCTTTATATTCTTACCACCTACAAGAGCTTCCCATTTTTCATTTTCTAAGTGTCTTAAAAGAAGTATTTCTACATTTGAATGCTCTATACCTTTTTTCTTCCCCAAAAGCCTTGCCGGCAGTACCTTGGTATCGTTGAATATCAGCAAATCTCCTTCTTCTAAAAACTCATCTATATACCAAAACGTTGAGTGAGTAATGTTTCTATTTTTCCTATTTAAAACCATCAGCTTAGCGCTATGTCTTGGGTTTACCGGGTATTTGGCAATGAGCTCTTCTGGTAATTCGTAATCAAACAGTGATATATTCATTGTAAATTTCCAACAAATCCGTGGTATCGTCGATAATTTGAAGACTTCCTTTGTAAGTTTTTGAAAAATCACTATAAAAATCAAGGCTTATACCTTTTCCTATAAATTTGTAACCTCTGAATATAAGCATCTTATCCCACATATTTTCTTCTAAAAATCTTGATATTGTGTATGCCCCGCCTTCTACGAATATATGCATTATATCTATCTCGTATAGAGCTTTTAATATAGATTTTATATCAAAACTTTCTAACTCTAAAAGCCTAACACCAAGAGATTTAAAATATTCTTTCTTTTTATCATCGGTTTTTGTAGAAACTATCATAATAATTTTTTCATATCCTTTTTTAAATATGTTTGCGTTGTAAGGAACGTTTAAGCTTGGGTCTATCACTACAGTGTAAGGCTGATATTCATTCTCTTCAAGCCTTACGGTAAGTTCTGGATTGTCTTTTAAGATGGTGTTTATACCTACTAATATTGCGCTGGATTGTTTTCTATATATGTGAGATATTTCCCTTGCTTTTGTTGAACTAATCCATTTGCTTTCTCCGTTTTCTTTAGCAAGCTTTCCATCTAAAGACATAGCGCATTTTAGCGTTATAAAAGGTCTTTTTTTGGTTATGTATACGAAGAAATCTTCGTTTAACTTATCGCATTCTTCTTTTAATACACCTACTTCTACTTCAACACCAGAAGATTTTAACCATTCTATACCTTTTCCAGAAACTTTTGGATTTGGATCTACTGAGCCTATAACAATTTTTTTTATACCGCTTGATATTATAGCAGGACAGCAAGGTGGGGTTTTACCGTGAAATGAGCAAGGTTCTAAAGTTACATACATGGTAGATCCTTTTATATCTCCTTGGGCATTTTTTAATGCTACTATCTCAGCGTGATCAGTACCAGCTTTTTTATGAGCCCCTATTGATAAAATCTTGTCATCTTTTACTATAACAGCTCCTACGGCAGGATTTGGATGTGTCTGGCCTTTATACTTGTAAGCCTCTTCCAAAGCAAGCTTCATATAATATTTATCTTTATTTGTCATTTCAACAAGTCTTCAATTATCATATCTTTTATCCTATCTATAGCATCTTCAAAGGCTTGTCTTTTTGGCAAATCTCCTTCGCTACCGGTAGGTAAAACGTAATAAGAGCTTTGAGAATAAGTGTATTCTTTATTATCAACTTTAAGCTCTATGCCTATGTTTAAAATATAGTTGTTTGCCCTTTGATATATAGAATATCCTATCGGCATATTAGATATGTTTGTAATTTTTAAGATGACAGTTTTAGAGTTTTTAGAATTACAGTTTAAGGTTTTTTTTGCTTCTAAAAAAGCATCTTCTACAGATTTTATAGCATAATCTTTCATATAAGGATCTTCTATAAAAGCTCCTTCTTTCTCCTTTATACAAAAGCTTTGGGCGTAGGATATGGCTATAAAACAAAGATATAAAGGAATTATAAGTTTCTTCATACAACATAATATAATATCACAAACAATATTTTATGCTATAATATTAACAACCTTGCAACGGGACAGGGTGAACCCCGCCAGGTCCGGAAGGAAGCAACGGTAAGCCTGCCGTCTCGGGTGCAAGGTTTTTTATGAAAGTAGTTAGCTTGGTTAGTTCAGGTTTTGATAGTATCTCGCTTTTAAACTATTATATAAATAAAAATTATGAAATATATCCTATATATGTAAAAAGTGGATTTAAATGGGAAGAATATGAAATACAACATCTACAAGATATAATAAATTATATAAGCAAACGATACACGCTTATAAAACCTTTAAAAATAAGCCATGCCCCCAATGATTTTTTTGAGGACTTCAATAAAAGAGAATTTATAAACGATGAAGACGTAGAGATTCCCTTTAGAAACTTGGATCTTTTGATAAGCGCTTTAAAATATGCCTATTCTGTGAATGCAAATTGTATAGCAATAGGTATAATGGGTCTTGTGGCTTTTAAAGATAATTCTTACAATTTCATAAAAGCTATAAACGACTTGTTTTCTATGTACGGTGATTACAAAGTAGAAACACCGTTTCTTGGTATGCATAAAAAAGATGTATTTGATAAATACTTTATAAAAGAGCTTTTTGACAAAGCTTTTTGTTGTATGAATCCGATAAATGGCAAAGAGTGTGGTGTTTGCTCTAAATGTAAGGAAAAACAAACGTTAACAGTATGAGGAGAATGCAAGTACGTGTTGAAAGGCAATTGATTTTGTATAATATCTTGCTTTTAAGACAAAAACAAATTATAATAATATAAGTGGATAGAAAGAGAGAGATTTTAAAGCTCATAAAAGAAGGCGAGCAAAATACCAAAAAGCTTGCAGAAAGATTTGGCGTATCTCTAATGAGCATATATAGAGATTTAAAGGAGCTTGAGAAAGAAGGACTCATCGTAAGAAAGTATGGAAAGTTAGAAGTAGCAAGTAGAAACGTCAAAGAATCTCAAGAAAAACAAAAAGACACATGTGCTTTTTGTCATAAAGAAAATGACGATAGGTTAAGGTTTACATTCCATTTGGAAAATGGCAAACAAATACATACTTGCTGTCCTCACTGCGGACTTCTTTTATATAAAAGCATATTAGATCCCATAGATGCGATAACTACGAAAGACTTTATAACCTGCAACCTTTTGAGCGGTACTTCTGCTTACTATGTACTTGGTTCTGCAGCAGCACCCTGCTGTTCTCCTTCTGCACTGGCTTTTGCTAGAAAAGAAGATGCGATTATGTTTAAAACAGGGTTTGGAGGAGAGATATTTGAGTTTGAAGAAGCTACAAAGGTGATATGGGATCTTATGAAATATGGAAGTATTCTTAAAATCGGAAAACTTAATAAATAGGAGTTTAAAATATGGCAGGACACAGTCATTGGGCACAAATCAAACATAAAAAAGCTAAAGTTGACGCACAGAAAGGGAAACTTTTTGGTAAGCTTATAAGAGAAATAACAGTAGCTACAAAGTTAGGTGGGCCAGACCCAAATGCAAACCCAAGGCTTAGGATGGCTATAGAGGCAGCTAGAAAAGTAAGTATGCCAATGGATACCATAGAAAAAGCTATTAAAAGGGGTTCTGGCAACGATAAGGAAGGGAATTTAGAAGAAATAGTCTACGAAGGATATGGTCCTGGCGGCACCGCCATTATGGTGGTGGTAGCTACTGACAATAGAAATAAATCTACATCAGAGGTAAGACACGCCTTTTCAAAGCATGGTGGTAACCTAGGGTCTTCTGGTTGTGTTTCTTACTTGTTTGAGCAAAAAGGTGTAATAGAGATTCAAAAAGAAGCTGTGGACGAAGAAAAGCTTATAGAGGCTGCCTTAGAAGCTGGTGCAGATGACGTAGAAACCACCGAAGATATGTTTTTAGTATACACAAATCCTAAAGATGTATACGAGATAAAAGATATCTTAGCCAGCAAGGGTTTTACAATAGAAAGCGCTAAGACAAGCCTTATACCCACAACAACTGTAGAGATAAAAGATGTAGATACCGCTAAAAAGCTTCTCAACTTGTTAGAACACCTTGATGAACTTGATGAAGTGCAAGAAGTTATATCAAACTTTGAAATAGACAAAGATATATTGGCATCTTTAGGTTGATGATATAATAAAATCATGAAACTATCGATAGTAGGGACTGGATACGTAGGATTAGTTACGGGTACTTGTTTCGCCGAAATGGGTAATGAGGTTTACTGTGTTGATATAGATAAAGACAAGATAGAAAAGTTAAAACAAGGAATAATACCCATATACGAACCTGGTTTAGAAGAGCTTGTAAAGAGAAATACATCGCAAGGAAGATTATTTTTCACAACAGACATAAAGTATGCGGTAGAGAATACAGATATTATCTTTATAGCTGTCGGTACACCGATGGGAGAGGATGGTAGCGCAGACTTAAAACACGTGTTAAGCGTAGCAAGAGACATAGGTAAATACATAAATAGACATAAGTATGTTATAAATAAATCTACGGTACCCGTAGGCACAGCTATTAAAGTTAGGGAAGTTATACAAGAAGAGTTAGACAAGCGTGGTGTAAATATAAGCTTTGATGTTATATCAAACCCAGAGTTTTTAAAAGAAGGGGCAGCAATAGAAGATTTCATGAAACCAGATAGAGTAGTGGTAGGGGCAGATTCAAAAGAGGCTATGGAGCTGATGAAAGAGCTTTACGCTCCTTTTACTAGAAATCATGAAAGGTTTATAGCTATGGATGTGAAATCTGCAGAAATGACAAAGTATGCTGCAAACGCAATGCTCGCTACGAAAATAAGCTTTATGAACGAAATAGCAAACATATGTGAACGAGTAGGGGCAGATGTAAACAAAGTGAGAATAGGCATAGGCTCAGACCCCAGAATAGGATACCATTTTATATATCCTGGCTGCGGATATGGAGGTAGTTGTTTTCCTAAGGATGTAAACGCTCTTATAAAAATAGCGGAAGACGTGGGTTACGAACCTAAGATACTAAAAGCTGTAGAAGATGTAAACGCAAGACAGAAAAAAATACTAGTAGAAAAAGCCGTGAAACGCTTTGGAGAAGATTTAAAAGATAAAATCTTTGCAGTGTGGGGTCTTAGTTTCAAACCAGAAACTGACGATATGAGAGAGGCAAGCTCGGTAGTAATAATAAACGAATTAACCAGAAGAGGAGCAAAGATACAAGCTTACGACCCTGTAGCTATGGAGCAAGCAAAAAACTTTTATTTGAAAGACAACCCAAATGTATCTTACTTTAAAAGTAAGTATGATGCTCTTAACAACGCTGACGCTTTGTTTCTTATAACAGAATGGAAAGAGTTTAGAAGCCCAGATTTTGAAGAGATGAAAAAAAGGCTTAAAAATCCAATAATATTTGATGGTAGAAATCAGTACAACAAAGAAAAGATACAAAGCTTAGGTTTTGAGTATTATCAAATAGGTGCTTAAGGAGGTTTTTTATGCTTTTAAAAGCCAAAGACAAAGAAGTGTACGATGCTATAGTATCAGAGCTAAATAGACAGAACTCTTACCTTGAGATGATAGCATCGGAGAATTTTACGTCCCTTGAAATTATGGAAGCTCAAGGATCTGTGCTTACAAACAAATATGCAGAAGGATTACCTCACAAACGTTACTATGGCGGCTGTGAATACGTAGACATAGTAGAGGACCTTGCAATTCAAAGAGCTAAAGAGTTGTTTAAAGCAGAGCACGCAAACGTTCAACCTCATTCTGGTTCTCAGGCAAACATGGCGGTTTATATGGCAGTGTTAAAACCAGGGGATACAATACTTGGTATGAGCTTGGCTCATGGGGGACACCTAACACACGGTGCTACAGTAAACTTTTCTGGCAAAATATACAACGCAGTTTATTACGGTGTTAGAGAAAGCGATTATCTTATAGATTACGATCAAATGTATAAACTTGCTAAAGAGCATAAACCCAAAATTATAATAGGAGGAGCTTCCGCTTATCCAAGGGTAATAGATTGGGCTAAGATGAGAGAAATAGCTGATTCAGTAGGGGCGTACTTGATGGTAGATATGGCTCATTATTCTGGTTTAATAGCCGGTGGCGTGTATCCTAGCCCAGTTGAAGTATCTCATTTTGTGACTTCTACCACTCATAAAACACTAAGAGGACCAAGAAGCGGATTTATACTATCAAAACAAGAGTTTGCAAAAGATATAGACAAAAGCGTATTTCCTGGTATTCAGGGTGGTCCTTTGATGCATGTTATAGCGGCAAAAGCTGTTTGTTTTAAAGAGGCTATGAGCGACGAGTTTAAAGAATACGCTGCCCAAGTTGTAAAAAATGCAAAAGTGTTGGCAGAGGAACTATTGAGAGAAGGAATAAACGTATTAACAGGTGGTACAGATTCACATATGGTGTTAGTAGATCTTAGAAATCTAAACCTAACTGGTAAAGAAGCAGAAAATAGACTTGGAGAAGCTGGTATTACGGTTAATAAAAATGCTGTACCCTTTGACCCGTTGCCACCAACAAAAACAAGTGGCATTAGAATAGGAACACCAGCCCTTACTACTAGAGGAATGAAGGAAGATCAAATGAAAACGATAGCAAAGATAATAGCCAAGGTTTTAAAAGATTACTCTGAAGATACGCTACAAAAAGCAAGAGAAGAGGTAAAGAGTCTTTGTGAAGCGTTTCCTCTTTACAAAGAATTAAAAGATGAAATTTGTGTTTGAAGGAAAGGAGTACGAACTATCGGATTTGGAGTTAAAAATTTTAAAATACCACAAAATAATGGGGCCAGACTACTCAAAGCTTATCTCCTATAGATTTCATATAAGCTTACAAGAGGCTTTCGATATACATAAAAAACTTTTAAATATGGGGCTGCTGGAAAAAGTAACAGCCCCGATTGTAAACTACCACTCAAAAGATAAGAGGTTAAAATCGGTAAAACATAGAAACCACACATACTACGATTTATCAAGAACCGGTAAACTTTTACTAAGAGAATATGAAAAACAGGTAAAAGAAATAGAGTTAAACTTAGAGTTTCCCTACAAAAGATAATTTTTAAGCTTTTAACAAAATTTTATCTGGCAAAGTAAGAAAAGAAATGAAAAGCATTATGTAGGATAAATACACTATAAAAATACCAATAAATACTATCACCAAAGTTGAGCCTATAAACATAATTTTTCCAGAAGTTGCAAAAAGCCTATGACCTGTAACGCTTGAAAGCTCTTCAAATACTCTCTTATAGTTATAGGCTATAAATATACCAACAAGATACACACCAACAAATATCATAATTGTTACCAATAAGAAAAAAGTACCCTCGTTAAACCCTGTGTGATATAAGTTTGCAAACACAAAACCAAGGCCAAACATTATCTCAAATATAAGAACACCAAAACCAAGAATTATGCTTGGAACAAAAGGTTGTAAGAATTTACTAAATAATTTAGGTTTATTAAATATTACACTAAATTTGTAAAAAGCCAACAAAACAAAAACCATCCCTACAAAAAACATCAACGCTCCAAATATTGGAATTATAAACAAAGATAAAAAAAATCCTCCCAAAATACCAAGTTTTTTAATAGAAGAAATATCTATCTCTTCAGTCATATCTATAGCGCTCATAACGATTGCTCTAAACTTTCAATAACTTTTACAAGATGTTCCGGCACTTCCATCACAGAAAGCCTTGGCATCTTAACCAAATAAAAATCCTTAAAAGCTTCGTTTGATTTTATCTCTGAAAGAGTTATCTTTCTTTTTAATCTTCTTACCGGTACTACGTCAAACACAAACAACCCAGAAGAATCTTGATACGGTAAAGATACTATTTTTGCTAAAGCTACAATAGCTTTTTCATCACCCGTATGATATATGTAAGCCATATCTCCTGGTTCTACGCTTTTAATAAACTTTTGAGCTAGTGGATTTTTTACACCATCCCAAACGGTTTTACCTTCTTTCTCAAGCATATCGTAAGAATAAGAACTTGGCTCTGTTTTTAAGATAAAGTATTTCATAGCTCCTCCGTTACAGCTTTTATAGATTCGTACAAGACATCTAAAACCTTATCCATTTCTTCAAGACTTATAGAAAGTGGCATAACAAGTATCATGTTGTTTCCAAGAGGCCTTAAAAATACGCCTTTGTTTCTAGCGTAATTTGCCACTTTAAAGCCTACTCTTTCTTTTATTTCATATGGATCTTTCTTATTTTTAGCCAGTTCAATTGCAGCCATAAACCCAAGCTGTCTTGTTTCTTTAACGTGTTTTAAAGATTCAAACTCTTTTAAACGTTTTTTAAGATAGTCTATTTTTTCTTTTAAAAGCCCCAATACGTTTTCCTCTTCAAAAATCTGTATGTTTCTAAGAGCAACTGCACACGCTAAATTGTTGCCAGTGTAAGTATGGCCATGAAAAAAGTGCTTTAGTTCTTCGTATTCGCCCAAGAAAGCTTCGTATATGGTTTTGGTGGTAAGAGTAGCTGCCAAAGGCATATAACCACCGGTTATACCCTTACCAAGCGCCATAAAATCAGGGCATATGCCCTCTTGTTCTACATAAAACATACTGCCAGTCCTACCAAAACCAGTAGCTACTTCATCTGCTATAAAAAGCACCCCGTAATGCTTAGCTATTTCATAAACGCTTTTCATAAAACCTTTAGGATATACCAAAAAGCCAGAAGCCGCTTGCATACCAGATTCCATAACTACAGCTGAGGTCTTATCGTGTATATCCTTTAAGAGTTTTTCAAGCATGTCTAATAGTTCTTGAATGCGATGAGATCTTGAAAATATGTAAGGAGATGGAAGTTTGTAAGTTTTAAAAAGCAATGGTTTATAAGTATCGTGAAACAAAGAAACGCTTCCGACGCTGACGCTTCCTATGGTGTCACCGTGATAAGCACCTTCAAAACTAATAAAATAAGGTCTTTCCTGTCCTAAGTTTTTAAAGTAATGATAACTAAGTTTTATAGCTATTTCCATAGCTTCAGCACCATCTTCAGAGTAAAAAACCCTTTCAAGACAAGAAGGTGCTATATCCACCAGTTTTTTTGCGAGCATGATGGCTGGTACATTTGAGTTTCCAAGGGTGGTAGTATGAGCCACTTTGTTAAGTTGATTTATCAAAGCTTCGTTTAGCTTTGGGTGATTGTGCCCATGAATATTGCACCACAAAGATGATATGGCATCTATGTATTTGTTTCCATAAATATCGTACAAATAAACTCCTTCTCCTTTTTCAAATATGATGCCCCCTTCTTCTTCATAAACCTTCATCTGGGTAAATGGATGCCAAAAATATGTTCTATCTGTTGATTCTAAAAACATCAAAGATTCAATCTTCATGTGGTCTTGCCATTTTCTCTGGTCTCACGTACTTATCAAACTCCTCTTCTGTAAGTATGCCAAGTTCTATTGCAGCTTGTTTTAAAGATATATCTTTTTCATAAGCAGTTTTGGCTATTTTTGCAGCGTTATCGTAACCAATGTAAGGGTTAAGCGCTGTTACAAGCATAAGAGATTCCTGTACATAAGAGTTTATTTTTTTCATGTTAGGCTTTATGCCTTTTACCATGTGATCGGCAAAAGATCTCATAGCATCTGAAAGAAGTTTTGCAGAGTTTAAAAAATTAAATATAATCACTGGGTTAAATACGTTTAATTCAAAATTACCCTGAGAATCAGCAAAACCTATGGCTGTATCATTGCCCATTATCTGCACGCAAACCATTGTCATAGCTTCTGATTGGGTTGGATTTACTTTCCCTGGCATTATAGAAGAACCAGGTTCGTTGGCTGGTAGTATAAGCTCCCCTATACCAGCTCTTGGTCCAGAGCCTAACCATCTTATATCGTTTGCTATCTTCATCAAAGCCGCAGCTAAAGATTTCATAGCGCCACTAGCCATTACGAAAGGATCGTGAGAACTTAAAAACGCAAACTTGTTTCTAGACAATTTAAAATCAATACCTGTTAAATTGGAAAGCACTTCTACCATTCTTTTATCAAAACCTTTTGGAGCGTTTAAACCAGTGCCGACTGCTGTAGCGCCTATACCTATTTCTTTTAACTCTGGTAACACCAGCTTTATACGCTCAATAGCTGTGTCTAACTGATGAACATAGCCACCAAATTCTTGTCCAAGTGTCATAGGTACAGCATCTTGAAGGTGAGTCCTACCTATTTTTACGATATCCTTAAATTCTTCGACTTTTTCTTTCAATGCATCTCTTAGATACTCTATAGATGGTAAAAGCTTATCTTGAAGGATTTGTACAGCAGATATATGCATAGCGGTTGGAAATGTGTCGTTAGAAGATTGAGACATGTTAACATGATCGTTTGGGTGTATTGGGTCTTTAGAGCCCAACGGCTTACCCGCTAACTCCGCCGCTCTATTTGCTATAACTTCGTTAACGTTCATGTTGCTTTGAGTTCCAGAACCTGTTTGCCAAACCTTTAATGGAAAATGTTCATCTAGTTTGCCTTCCAATATTTCGTCTGCCACTCTTACGATCAAATCTTTTCTATAATCGTCCAATTTGCCAAGTTCGTTGTTTACTATTGCTGCTGCCTTTTTTATAAGTGCCAAAGCCCTAATTACCTCTATAGGCATTATATCGTTTGATATGTTGAAATACATTAAAGATCTTTGAGTTTGAGCTCCCCAATACTTATCAGCTGGGACTTTTACTTCACCCATGGTATCTTTTTCAATCCTATACTCCATATCACGCTCCTATAAAATTTTTTAATATTATATATCAAAAGCTAAATACAAAGTACTATTCATATTAATTGACATATATCATGTTGCATAAAAGATAAAGATGTGATATAATAAAAACTCTAAGCGAGTGTAGCTCAATGGTAGAGCACCACGTTGCCAACGTGGTTGTTGCGGGTTCGAGTCCCGTCACTCGCTCCATTTAATATGAAAAAGTATATACTTACAGCTTTTGGAAAAGATAAACCTGGCATTGTAGCCTCTATTACAGAGACTTTGTACAAGATGGGGGCTAACATAGAAGATTCATCAATGAGCAGATTATCTCAGCAGTTTGTTATTATGCTACTTTTTACTTCTAAAAATCTTATAAAAAAAGAAGATTTTCATTTAGAGGATATAGAAGTAGACATAAAACCAGTAGAAGACAAAGAACCTCAAGATCAATCAAACTGCAATGCTATCATATCCATATATGGAGCGGATAAAGCCGGTATAGTTTACAGCGTTTCAAAGCTTTTAGCATCAAAAAATATAAACATAACTGATCTTAGGACTCACAAGTTGAAAGATATATATATAATGCTAATGGAAGTAGAGCTTAAAGATGTTAGCTTATCATCTTTAGAAAAAGCCTTAAAGGAGTTGTCAAAAGAGTTAAACGTAGATATATCTTTGCAGGAGGTTTGCAAAGAGGTCCTTTGATATACGAAATCCTTGTTTATCCAAATCCTTTGCTCAAAGAAAAGTCAAAAGATGTTGATAAAATAGAAGACAATATTATTAAACATATAGAAAACCTTAAAGAAACCATGTATTCAAAGGATTTTTGTACCGGTATAGCCTCTTCTCAAGTGGGTGTATTGCAAAATATAATAGTAATGGATGCTTCTCGCTTCAGAAAACCACCAAAAAACCACCATGGCCTTATAACGCTTATCAACCCTGTCATAATTAAAGCAGAAGACAGCATAATTTTTAGAGAAGGGTGTCTTAGCATACCCGAATATACCGCCAACATCCAAAGGTATAAATATGTATCAATAAAAGCCTTAGACGAAAAAGAAAATGAAATAATACTAGATTTAGAAGGTCCAGAAGCGGTTTTATTTCAGCATGAGTTAGATCATCTAAACGGTATATTGTTCCTCGATAGACTTACATCTCTTGATAACTTATTTAAAAGAAAAACCTAAGTAGTATATTCAGCGTTTATTTTAATATATTCGTATCCAAGATCAGAAAATCTATAGCTAAAATGTTCTTTACCCTCCTTCAAATCCAAAACAATATCTATATCTTGAGATTCTCTCATTTTTTGGCTTAGTTTTTCTTTATTAAAATGAATAGGTGCCCTATCGTATACTTTTACACCCATTATGTGTAAACTAACTTTCAACGGGTCTATAGGAAATATGGTAGAACCAGCTGCAGCCAATATACGGCCCCAATTTGGATCAGCTCCAAACATTGCAGTTTTTACAAGATTAGAAGTGGCTATAGCATTTGCTATAACTTTTGCTTTTGTTTTAATGCTAGCGTGTTTAACTTCTACAGTTATTATCTTTGTGGCTCCTTCTCCATCTTTTACTATCATATCAGAAACTTCTTTGCAAACTTTATATACACAGTTGTATGCATCATCATAATAATCTAAGTCTCCGTAAGATATAACACCAAAAGAATCGTTGGTACTTTGACATCCATCTACATCTATAGAGTTAAAGGTTTTCTCTAAAATATCGTCAAAATGTTTTCTTGTCATAAGTTTTGAGTTTGTAAAACAAAAAGCAAGCATAGTAGCCATATCAGGATGAATCATCCCTGCTCCTTTACCAAAGCAAAAAGCTTCATAGTTGTCTTTTTTGCAAAAAGCATACTTTGGAAATTTATCGGTGGTAGATATTGTCTTGGCAGCCATTTCAAGGTCTAATACTTCTAAATGATTTACAGCATATTCTATACCTTCTAATACATTTATTATGGGAAGTGGTTTTCCTATAATGCCTGTAGAAAATACAAGCACTTCTTCTTTTGGTATATCAAAAAGCTCTGCTACTTTCTCTCCCATCATCTTTGCATGTTCATAGCCCTCTATACCAGTACCGCAATTGGCATTTCCACTGTTTATAACCATAGCGCTTACCCTGTTGCCGGAAGCCTCCAGCATGTTCTTAGAATATAGCACAGGAGCTGCTGCAAAGTGATTTGTAGTAAATACAAAATGGGCTTCACAAGCAAACGGAAGCTTTATGACAAGCAAATCTTCTTTACCAGATTCTTTTATACCAGCTTTTGCAATACCCATTAAAACGTTGTTCATAATCTATACCTCTTTCTTTTGATGTTCTTTTAATATTATATTTAAGGGTGCATGGTTTATGTTTAGCTTTTCTCTTAACTTTTTCTCAAAAAATCTAAGATAATCCTCTCTCCAAAAATCTTTGTTATTGGTATGAAGCACAATGGTTGGAGGCTTCGGAGAGAATACTGTATAATAAACTTTTATAGGTTTTGTAGAGTTTTGCGGATACTCTTCTAAAATTTTTTCTACAACTCTATTCACATAGGAAGTCTTTATAGGTCTTGAATATTCTTCGTAAATATCTATAGCTTTTTGCAATATAGAAAAAATATTGATATTTTCTTTTGCAGATACATAAACTCTTGGAGCAAAATAAACAAACTCTAACTTTTTATCTACGTGTTTTTTAAGAGCGTCAATGTCTTTTACCAAATCTATTTTGTTTAATACCACTACAAGCCCTTTAGCTTTTCTATTTATAAGGCTTGCCAATCGCATGTCTTGCCTTGAAACTCCTTCTGTAGCATCTATAACAAGAGCACAGACATCTGATTTTTCTATAGCTTCTAAGCTTCTATTTACAGCAAAAAACTCTACCCCATACTCTATGTTTGAAGCCCTTCTTATGCCGGCGGTATCCACTAAAACAAAATCTTTATCTTCATAGCTAAACTCTACATCAACAGCGTCTCTTGTAGTCCCTGCTATGTTTGAAACTATTACTCTATCTTGCTTTAAAATAGAATTTAGCAAAGAAGATTTTCCGCTGTTTGGCTTTCCAACAAAGCTAAGCTTTATAAAATCGGTCTTTTCTTCTATCTTTTCCATAGGCGGTAAATCTTTTGTTATCTCTTCTAAAAGCTCAAAAACCCCAGTACCATGGGTAGCTGAAATCTCAAGTACGTTGTCAAAACCAAGCTCGTAAAACTCTGAAGCGCTGGCTTTTTTACTGTCTGTTTTGTTTACTGCCACATAAACTTTTTCTTTGTAAGGGTAAAGGAGCTTAGCTATATCTTTATCTTCTGGCATAAGCCCAGCTTTGCCGTCTACCACAAAGATTATCTTATAAGCTTCTTTGTAAAGTTTAAGCACCTTATCCCTTATAGCTTGAGATATCTCTTCTTTAGAATCTGTCAAACCACCGGTATCTACCACCTTAAAGACCTTATCTTGAAAAACAGCTTTAGACTCTATCACATCTCTGGTAATCCCTGGTATATTTTCTACTATTGATATCCTTCTTTTGGAAATCTTATTAAAGAGCGTAGACTTACCAACGTTTGCTCTTCCGGTTATAACGATTTTTTCCATTTATTAATTATCTCACAAAAGCCGCTCTGACATCAAAGACTTTAGTACAAAATTCTCATCGTATTTGGCTTTTAAAGATAACAAAGCTTTTATTTGGTCTTTGTATATATACTGAAAAACTTCTTTGGGAACCCTTGAATCTTTTGCCATGTATATGAGTCCGTTATAATTTACGACGATATCATCAAATTTATATAGCATCTTAAGGACATCGTTTCTCACTGGAAAATCTAAAGCCAACGTAAAACCCTCTTTTACAAAAGAAAATACTCTATTTGAAACATTTTTTAATCTTTTTAGCACTACTAAATATGGGTATATCTTGTAAGATTTTATAATATCAAAAATCTCAACACAGGCTTCTTTTGGCCCTACAAACTGATATTGCAAGAACCCTCTTTTACCGTAAAGTCTATTCCAATTTTTTATATTGTCCAAAGGAAAGAAAAAGTCAAAATAGTGCACCAAAGACTCACCTTTTGGCATCTTGTTAAAATAATAAATATTGTAAGCCCTCATATCCAAATCGTTTACGATAAAGTTTGGCATTACAAAAGGTATATCTATCGTTTTTTTGCTTTTAAAAGCCTTAAAACTAAATTTTAAATCAAGGGAAAGATGTTCGTAATGCTCGTAATCACCAAACATTACCAAAGCATTTTCGGTAAAAGCGTCTATCCAACATACTGAAAATTCGTAATTTTTGTCAAATGTTTCCAACAGCTCTATAGCCTTAGCTATACCTTTGGTAGGTATGATATTTTGTCTTATATACTGACTTCCTTTTAATATCTTTAGCTTAACCTTGGTAATAATCCCAATAAGACCCATTGATCCTATAGCACCCCAAAAAAGCTCACTGTTTTTCTCTTTAGAACACTGATAAACATCTCTTGGTGTTATTATTTCAAAACCTTCTACAAAATCTCCAAAAACCCCCCTTGAGCTTTTACCGTGTATATCGTTTGCTATAGCACCACCTACGCTTATAAGAGAAGTGCCAGGAACTATCGGCAAAGCGTATCCTCTTGGTAACAAAAATTCCAATATTTTTTGAAGTTGTATACCAGATTGGACTTCTATGTATTCTTTTTCAAAATCTACATTTAAAAATAGATTTAAACCCGTTGTATCGTATATATTTTTATACAAAGCTTCATCGCCGTAACTTCTACCGTAAGCTCTTGGTATAAAGCTTTTAGAAAAATCTATTTTGTCTAGAATGTTTGCTTCTATACAAGGAAATCTACTCCACCCACAGAGAAAACTAAGATTTTTTGATGTATTCATCAAGAGGTTTTGCTTGTTCTACGAGTAAAATGGGTATGTCTTCTTCAATTTCATAAACAAGCTTACAATTGCCACAAATTAATATATTTTTCTTTTCATTGTAAAGAAGCTGGCCCTTGCATTTAGGGCAAGCTATGATATCTAACAACTCTTTGTTTATCATAAGGTGAGTGTTTTTATTCTATCGGCAGCTTCTTTTAGTCTATTTGTATCTACGGTAAGAGATATCCTAAAATAACCTTCTCCAGCTTCGCCAAAACCGCTACCAGGCGTTACCACTATGGCCAATTTATCAAGTAACAACTCTGCAAAGCCAGCAGAGGTAAAACCTTTTGGCACTTTAATCCAAAGGTAAAATGTGGCATCTGATTCAAACACATCAAGGTTTATGGCTTTTAGAGCCTCTGTCATAACTGTTCTTCTTTCTTTGTATATATCTCTAAGATTTTGAACTACACTATCATCCAAGCTAAGCGCCTTTATACCTGCTTCTTGTATGGCTTGAAACTGTCCTGAGTCTACGTTTGTCTTAATCTTGCCAAGACCAGCTATAAGGCTTTGATTGCCAACCGCCATACCAATACGCCAACCAGTCATGTTGTAAGTTTTGGATAAAGAGTGAAACTCTATGGCCACATCTTTAGCTCCTTCAAATTCAAGAATAGAGCGAGGCGGTTCTGATATGTATATCTCAGAATAAGCCAAATCAGAAGCTATTATAATACCGTATTTATGAGCAAAATCTATAAGCTTTTTATAAAAAGAGTCTGGAGCTTTTGCAGATGTAGGATTGTTTGGATAGTTTACCCATATTATTTTGGCTTTTTGTAAAACATTCTGAGGTATAGAATCTATATCTGGCAAGAAGCCATTTTCTTCTTTTAGTGGTAGCATATAAGGAATACCACCGGCAAAAATAGTGGATATCTTGTAAACGGGATAACCAGGATCTGGACAAAGCACGTAATCTCCGGGATTTACAAAAGCAAGAGGAAAATGAGCTATACCCTCTTTCGAACCTATGAGTGTAACAACTTCTTTATCTGGATCTAACAATACGCCAAAACGCTTTTTATACCAATCTGCCACAGCTTTTCTAAAAGCATACATACCCTCGTAAGAAGGGTATCTATGATGCTCTGGTTTCTCCAAAGCCACTTTACCAGCTTCTACTATAGGCTTTGGTGTTGGAAGGTCAGGATCACCTATGCCCAGATCTATTATGTCTGCTCCTTGAGCAGCCTTTTCCCTTTTTTTCTTATCAATAGCCGCAAACAAGTACGGTGGTAAAACCTTTAGCCTTTCAGAAAACTCAAATTCCATAACAATATTATAAAATATTTTTAAAAATTTTTATCTACAAACGTAATATAATATTTTCATGAAAGCTATAAAACTAAATACAAAAGAGATAGAGTATAAAGAAGAGACAATAAAAATACCAAGCAAGCCGTTTTTGGTACCAGATGCTTTGGCAAAAGTTATATTTGAGGCCTACGACTCAAAACTTTATTCTATTAGGAAACATCATCTTAGAAATTTAAACATCTCTTTTTCTCTTAAAAGCCCTAAAAATGTTCTTGTGATGTTGGATCTTGATGCTTTTAGCAGCTTTTGTATAATACCCATATTAAAAGCCATAGAAAAAACCTCTTCTTTAAAAGTATTTGCGTTTTCAAACAGATATATTTTTGAACTCTTTGATATTGAGCTTTTAAAAGAAGTGCCTTCTTTAGAAAGTCTTGCAGAATACGACGGTTTTTATACACTTTTTCAAGAAGACCTTTCATCTTTTGATTTTGATACTTCAAATAGAATACATTATTTTGAGAATTTTTTTGATATAAAAGGAGAAAACTTAGAACCTTTTATAAGAAACTCTGGAAAAGATGTTACTTTTATAAATGGAGAATATTTCTACAAAGCTAAAATAAACAACACTTCCAACATAGATAAAACTATTACAATACCAAAAGATATTTTTAGTAAAAGCACGATAAAAAATATAGTAAATGCTCTTAAGAATTCAAAAACCATTGTTACCACACATCCAGCGATAGCTTATCTTTGCCATATAAACAAAGTCCCTTGCGTATTTATAGTGGGTGGATTTGACGAAAGGGTCTTTGGTGAAAAATCTAACGTTAAGCTTTTAAGAATACCTTACGTAGGCACTTTATGTTCTAGTCCTTGCATGAGGATAACAGATGATATATGCATAGAGGCCAAGGCAAAAGGGCTTTCTATAAACCCTTGTCTTCAAGTAGAACACATAAACGATAGCTATATAGAAGATGCCATAAAAAAAGCAAATATAGAACTTAGCAAAGAGGGCATATGTAAGTTTTGCAATTCTAAGACTATGCTTAACGTTGTGGATATTGAAAAATCTAAAGAGTACAAAGAGTGTAGCGTATGTAAAAGTGTATTTTCTGATAAAGAAGAATGCTATATAGATAAAGATATTGCAATGTGGGGAATACAAGGATTTTTTAGCTTTTACAAAAACCCTTTGGCGATGAGTATGCTTGGAAAACTTCACAATATAGATATAGCTTATTTTTTAAAAGCTTCAAACCTAAAGGGCAAGGTCCTTGTTTATAAAGCTTGCAACGGAGAGGTATCTCATATTCTCAAATATCTTGAATACAATGTTGTAAGCGTAGAAGATGACATCAATTTAAAACAAATAGGTTTTGTGCTTTTTGGTATAAACTACGACGAGAGACCTCTAGAAAGCATATTAAAAGAAATAGATATAGTAATAATACCAGATATAACGCTTTTAAAAGATTTAAAAGTTTTGGAAGCTTTTAAAGAAAAACATATACTGATGGGAGCACCAAACAGAGAAAGCCTTATCAATACGCTTGGTAGATATCAAGAGCCAATTAAATCTTACGTCACACCAAGCGCCTTTGTAAAGCTCTTAGGCGATGTTGGGAAAAATGCTTTTATATACACATCAAGAGAGTTATCCTATCCAAAAGAATACTTTGGTGAATTTCTTTCAAACATATTAAACCTTGGCAGCAACATATTTATATCTTTGTTTGAACATGAAAACTTTTACAAGTTAAAAGCCAAATACGGCACATACATATATGCAAGTTCTTTCCCGATAGAAGAAAAAAATTATAGAGCAGTTGATTTTTCTAAATGGAATATGTATGAAAAATCTGTTTTCACATTTCACAAAACCTCTTTATCTACCCACGACGAACCGTATGTTGAAATATACAGCGAAGGATCAAAAGGAAAGGTCCTTATCACAGACCATTGGGAACTTATATCCAACTATCCAGAACTTTTTGCGTCAAAAGGCTACACCGTAGGAATAGTAAGAAAAGATGTACCGATCAACTTAAACAAATTAAAAAATGAGGTAAAAGAGTTTGCACCAGATTTTGCTTTTTTTGGTTTTTACGGTGATTTGTTTTTTATGAGAGATGAAAACAGCTGGGATATGAAAGCAAGGGACTTTTGGTTTAGAGAATTTAATTTTCCAATTGTATCTTTAAGAGTTGATTCTCCAAATTTCAGTAGATATAAGTTAACAAAAGAAGGTTTAGAAATACTAAAAAAATACAAAGACAAGTTTGCCATGATACACCACGATAAGTTTTTAGCAGAATGTTTTAGGGCTTTTGGCATAAAAGCTTACTGGTGGACGTCAAACGGTTTTACAATGAGCAGCCTAAACCTATCTACAGATGACTTTGATATACCAGATGAAGAAAAGCTCTTTGATATAGTATTTCCAGGCAGCATGCATAAAATAAACGAAGAAACTTATCACAAATATAAAGATTATGTAGAATGTTATAAAAACGATGTATCCGATATAAGAAAATGCATAGATATCCCTTGCATAAAAGATGGATTTTTCAACGAAGAATTTTTTAATGTATCAAGTTCTGCGATCTCTTATGTAAGGGCATTGTATCCAAAGATTTTAAAAGAAAAATTCAAAGAAAAGATGTTTACAACTGACATTGTAAATATACCTTATTCAAGACTAAAATATGTTTTGAGTGCTTCTAAAATAACGTTTTATATCCATTCTCAGGGTTTTAGCACGATACACGACATGGCTTTTGAAGCACCTTTGTATGGTAGCCTTCCCATTGTAGACAAAAAAGAAGAGGCCAAGATACTCTTTCCAAATCACTATAAAGAAATCACATATATAAACATAGAAGATGCTATAAAAAAGATAGATTATTATCTTTCCCACGAAGACGAACGGAAATTGCTTGTAAAAGAGTTAAAAGACATCATTCTCACATACTATAAACAAGATTTTAGAATAGACACGATAGAGTATGTTTTAGAAGAGTTAAAAAGAGTATAACAGCCTTTTAACATAACATATGTGTGTTTTAGCAAAATCAAATATTAAAAGAATAAGAGAAGCGGCTCCGTTTCTTATGAGCAAAAATGTTGAAAAGTTTATAAAGCTTGTAAAAGCCGGAAAACTTTAATTTTTATTCTGATTTTTGAAGTATAATAATATAATGGCAAAAAGAGTGATACTTGCTTATTCTGGTGGTTTGGATACATCTATTATAGTAAGATGGCTTACGGAAAAAGGTTTCGAAGTTATAACCTACACAGCAGATGTAGGGCAAAAAGAGGAGCTTTCAGAAATACCCGTAAAAGCTAGAAAAGCCGGGGCTATAGAGGCTATAGTGGAAGATATAAGAGAGGAATTTGCTAAAGATTTTTGTCTTCCAACCCTTAGGGCTTTGGCTTTGTATGAAGGTAAATATCCTTTGACAGCCTCTTTATCAAGGCCTCTTATATCAAAAAAGCTCATAGAATACGCCAAAAAAAGGAATGCAGATTACATAGCTCATGGGTCCACTGGTAAAGGAAACGACCAAGTAAGGTTTGAGGTCTCAGCTTGGGCTTTAAACCCAGACATAGAAGTCTTGGCACCTGTAAGAGAATGGGAATTCAAATCTAGAGAACAAGAGATAGAATACGCTTTAAAATATCAAATACCTGTAAAAGCTACCAAAGAAAATCCTTACTCTATAGATAGAAATCTCTGGGGTGTATCTATAGAATGTGGTATTCTAGAAGACCCTTATCAAGAACCACCAAAAGATGCCTATCAAATCACAAAAGACCCAGAAGAAGCTCCAAATACTCCAGAATATGTAGAGATAACATTTGAAGAGGGAAAACCTGTAGCTGTAAACAATAAAACCTTTGATAGTCTTTACAAGTTAATAGAGCATCTAAACGACATAGCCTCATTACATGGAGTAGGGCGCATAGACATGGTGGAAAATAGGTTGGTGGGTATAAAAAGTAGAGAGATTTACGAAGCTCCTGGGGCTATGTGTTTATATAAAGCTTACAACGACTTAGCATCTTTGACTTTGGACAAATATACCTATCAGTATCTAATAGGACATGTATCAAACACTTATGCAAATTTAGTATATGAAGGGCTTTGGTTTTCTCCTTTAAGAGAAGCTTTGGATGCTTTTAACAACAACATATCCAAATATATAAACGGTACAGTAAGACTAAGGCTATACAAAGGTAATATAGATGTGGTTGGAAGAAAATCTCCAAACGCTCTATATATTGAAGAGCTTTCTACATACACAGAGAAAGATGCTTTCGACCATAAAGCTGGTGCTATGTTTACAAAGGTTTACGGCTTGCCTTTAAAAGTTTTAGGTCGCGTAAAAGCTAAAAACCAAAAATAAGATGGGAAATGCCTACATAGAAAAAATTGTAGTTACAAACTTTAAATCTTACGGTACAGAAAAGCTGGAGATACCCATAGGGGAGGGTTTTATAGGGATTGTGGGGCCAAATGGTGCAGGCAAATCAAACATAGGTGATGCTATATCCTTTGGTCTTGGGCTTTCCACATCAAAAACAATGCGCGCTAAAAATCTTACACACCTTATATATTCAAAACAAGGTCAAAGAGAAGATTTTGCACAAGTAGATATATACTTTTCAAACCCACAAATATTTGGATACGACGAATTTGTAGTTACAAGGATTATCTATAAAGATGGTAAAAGCGTATATAAACTAAATGGCAAGGTTATAAGAGAAAAAGATTTGCATCTAATACTTTCAAAAGGCGGTATATACAAAGAAGGCTATAACATAGTATTACAAGGAGATATAGTAAAATTTGTAAAAATAACACCTTTAGAGCGAAGAAAAATAATAGAGGATGTAGCAGGTATAAGCGAATACGAGCAAAAGAGACAGTTTGCTTTAGAAGAATTAGGGGAAGCTGATATAAAAATAAGAGAGCTAAAACCGCTTGTAGAAGAGTTGGAGACAAATTTAGAAAAATTTGAGAAAGAAAAAGAAAGGCTTCGTCAATACAAGGCTTTAATCGAAAAAAAACATACGCTTGAGTGTGTTTTGCTTTTAAAAGAAAAACAAAGCCTTTTAAAGGACTTACAAAAAGCTTTGGGAGAAAAAGAAGCTTTGGAGGTTAAAAGCTCAAAACTTTTGGAAACCATAGATATAAAAACACAAGAACTAAAAGATGTAGAGCAAAAAATAACAAACTTACAAGAAACCCTTCTTCCTTACAGAGAATCGTCTGGTAAATTATCTGCAAAGATAGAATACATAAAAGAGCAAAAAGCCTCAAAAGAGCAAGAACTAAAAAAAGAACTATCTCATAAAGAAGATATTGAAAAAAAGATTGATTTTCTTGAAAAAGATTTGCTTAGTTTAGAAAAAGAGCTTTTAGAAGTAGAACAAGAAAAAATATCAAAAGAAAAAGAGATTTATGATATAGAAAATGTAATAAAAGAAAAAGAAAAAGAGTTAAAATCTACAGAAGAAAAGCTAAATCTATCACCAGAAGAGATAGAGGAAATAGAAAAAAAAGAAAAAGAGCTAAAAGCCAAGTTAGAACAAAAGAAAAAAGAATACCAACACTATATAGAGCAAATTCAAGACATGTCCCAAAAACAAAATAGATACAAAGACGATATAGAAAGATTAAAAGCCGATTTACAAGCGTTAGAACAAAAAGATTCTGTTGAAGAAAAACTAAAAACCTTTCAAAAAAATATAGAAGAAGCAAGGCTTTCCATAGAGGCGATACAGCAAACTATAACAAAATATACTAGCTCTTTGACAGAAACAAAAAAAGAAATAGAACAAATCATATCAGAAAAGGCAAGAATAGAGTCCCAGCTTAGATACAACGACGATGATACGTTTATCTTTCAAAATATAAAAGGTGTCTACGGCAAAGTAGAAGATCTTATAAGCTTAAAAGATGAAGAATACAAAATTGCTATAGAAGCATCAGCCGGTGGTAGGCTTTCTTATGTGGTGGTGGAATCTGAAGAAATAGCAAAGCAGTGTATTGAGCTTTTAAAAAAACAATCTGACAAAAGGGTGAGCTTTATACCGCTAAACCGCATAAAAACCCAACCATTACCACCTTACCCAAGACAGCGTGGATATATAGATTTCGCGGTAAAGCTTGTTGATTACGATAAAACATTGGAAGCTGCTATAAGCTTTGTTTTTGGTGATACTCTTGTAGTAGAGAGCTTTGATGTGGCTAAAAGCCTACAAAACTATAGATGTGTAACACTAGAAGGAGAAGTATTTGAAAAATCTGGTGTTATTAGTGGAGGAAAAGCAAAACAGCACTCAAACATAGGCAAAAAAGCTCTTTTAGAAAAACTTGAATCTTTAAACGAAAGATACAACCTCTTAAAAGCAAGAGAACAGCAGCTAGATCAAAATATCGGTAAAGCAAAGTCTTCGCTCATAGAAAAAGAAGGCATAATAGCAATAAATACAAAGTACATAAAGGATTTAGAAAATCAAAAAAAAGATGCACTCTCACAAAAATCAAACATATTAGAGCGCATAAAAGCCGGTGAAGAATATATAGAGCATTTAGAAAACAAGAAAAAAGAACTTTTAGAGATGTTAGAACCTTTAAAAGAGGAAATCAAGTATATAGAAGAAAAACTAACAAACCTAGAGCTTAGAAAAAAAGATATACTTTCTTACTATACAAGCAAAGAGATAAAACAATTAAAAGATACTATAGAATCTTACAAAAAACTTCATTTAGATAAGACAAAAGAACTAAACACCGTAGAACTAAAGAAAAATGACATCTCCAAAAATATAGAATATGTAAAATCATCTATAGACCAGAAAAAGAAAGAACTTGCTACAACAGAGTCTCAATTAAAAAATTTAGAAGAAGAGCTAATGTCTTTAGAGCTTGAATTAAACAACACAGAAAAAGAACTAAAAGAATCAAATGCAATGTTTTATAAGCTTTACGAAGAAAAAGAGCTTTTAGAAAAAGAGCAAAAAAATTTACAAGCAGAGTTAGGTGGCCTAAAGCTAGAGCACGAAAGGCTTTTAGAAGAAATTGGCTCTTTATCAAACGACATCACAAGAATTCAAACAAAGATAGAATCCATAAACGAAACCTTAAAAGAAAAGCAGTACAACAACGAAACCTACGAAGAGCAAAATCAAAGCACGTCAAAGATAAAAGAAGAGTTAGAGCGTACAAAAAAACTCTTAGAGAATATGACAGATATAAACCTAAAAGCCGAAGAAGAATACGAAGAGACCCTAAACAGATTAAAAGATTACAAAGAAAAATTAGATCAACTCATTAAAGACAAGCAAGCTATAAAGGCCATGATAGAAGAGATAGATAGAAAAAAATACAACGCTTTTATGGAAGCTTTTAACAATATAAGAAAAAATTTCAAGGAAATATATGCCAAAGTATCTTATCAAGGAAAAGCAGACTTATCTTTGGACAACGAAGAGGACCCATTTTCTGGTGGTGTTTCTATATTTGTAAAACCAAGAGGAAAAGATGTGCAGTACGTAGAAGCAATGTCTGGTGGAGAGCAAACATTGGCGGCAATGTCTTTAATCTTTGCCATACAAGAGTATAAACCATCGGTATTTTATTACTTTGATGAGATAGATGCTCATTTAGATGAAGCAAACGCATACCTTCTTGGTCATATGATAAAAGAAAAATCAAAAAAAGTGCAGTTTATAGTGGTAACCCTTAGAGAAAACCTAGCAAACTTAGCAGATAAACTTATAGGAGTTACCAACAAGGATGGTATTTCAAAAACGCTTACCTTCAAATCTTTAAAAGAGGTATCCTAAAGTATATGCTATAATTAGATTTCATGTACAGATTTCAAAGAAAAAACGATAGTATTTGGCTTATAGGAAAAAATGAAGAAATAGAATTTAAACCCACGAAAATAGTATGCGTTGGGTTAAACTATAAGGCTCATGCCAAAGAATTAAATATGGATATACCAAAAGAACCATTGCTGTTTTTAAAACCTACAAGCAGCATAATTTTAGACCAAGAATATATCATATACCCAAAAGCTTCTACGAGGGTTGACTACGAAGGAGAGCTTGCTATAGTAATATCAAAACAATCAAAAAAATTATCCTACAAAGATGCAAAAGATGCAATCTTGGGATTTTCCATAGCAAACGATGTCACGGCAAGAGATTTGCAGAAAAAAGATATTCAGTTTACTAGATCAAAGTCTTTTGATACATTTTGCCCTGTAGGGCCGGCAGTGGTGAAAGATGTAGATCCATTTAATCTAAATATAAAAACTTTTTTAAACAACGATTTAAAACAATCTGGCCATACTTCAGATATGATATTTGATGTATACGAGATTGTAAGCTTTGTATCCCATATTATGACCCTTTATCCACACGATATAATTATCACAGGCACTCCACCCGGTGTTGGACCCATGCAAATAAAAGACAAGGTAAGTATAGAGATAGAAGGAATAGGTATTCTAACAAACACTGTTAAAGAAGATGTGGAAAACTAAGTTTGCAGCTAGCATAATCGTATTCTTAACAATTCTTGCTGTATTTGCACCCTTTATAGCCCCTTACTCATATAAAAAGCAATTTAGAGAGTATGTGTTTGCTCCACCTACTCATGTACACATTTCTTTGAAAGGTTTATACATATACAGATTAAAACCAGTAAAATCTTTAACAAGAACTTATATAGAGGATAAAAGCAAAGCTTGTTATATAAACTTTTTCGTAAAATCAAAAAACGGTTTTAAGCTTTTTAGACCAAGCTGCGGGCACATATTTTTACTCGGTACAGATGCTCTTGGAAGAGATGAATTTTCTAGACTTTTATACGCTTTAAGGGTTTCTCTTGCCATATCTATAATAGGTGCTATCACCACAATAACAGTAGGTACTTTGATAGGTAGTTTGGCTGGATATGTAGGTGGTATTTTAGATAACATCGTTATGAGATTTGTAGAAGTTATGATGGCCATGCCTACGTTTTATCTTATGTTATCTATAAGAGCGCTTTTTCCACTTGATATATCTGGAGTTTATGTGTTTGGAATGATTGTTTTCATATTGTCGTTTTTTGGCTTTGCATCGTTTTCAAGGGTTATAAGAGGAATGGTTTTATCAATAAGAGAATACGATTATGTAAATGTTGCTAAATTTTACGGAGCAAACCCTTTTTACATTATTTTCAAACATATTCTACCAAACGTAAAAAACTACATTGTTATAAGTACGGTTTTATCTATACCAGCTTACATAGTGGCCGAGGGTTCTCTTAGCTTTCTTGGGCTTGGTATTCAAGAACCGTATCCATCTTTAGGAAATATGCTACCAAAAAGCATATATATTATATTGCTCTATCCTTGGACGCTATCCTCTACTGTTGTAATATTTTTACTTATAGTAGCGTTAAACCTCTTAGGAGATGGGTTGTCAGAACGAGAATGAATGTAAAAATAACTCCTCTTGGCATATTTTATATAATCATCATGCTTCTTTTTGGTTTTGCCGCAATAAACACCGCCAACAACCTTCTTTACATGATTACATCTTTTATGATGGCTTTTATGATAATAAGCGGTGTTATATCCTACTACAATATAAAATTTTTAGAGGTGACATTTGTAAAAGCCTATGATTTTTTTGCAAATGAACCAGGAAAAGTAGTTTTATCTATAAGAAACCAAAAAAGATGGCCATCGTTTCTTTTAAATATATTTGTGGCAAAAGATTTACATAAAGATGTAAAAAGGTTTTTTAAAAAATACAAAACTTTTGAAATACTGTATGAAAAATCTATTTTTACATTAAAAGCTAAAGAAGAAAAACATATAGAGCTTATAATAAGTTTTGAAAAAAGAGGCAATTACAAAGAGCTTGAGGTTTATATATCTTCTGATTTTCCTTTTGGTTTTGCATACAGAGAGATAAAATATAGAGTTCCAGTGGATATATACGTGTATCCAAACCCCAAACAATGTAAAATAAACATAGTTCAATACAAATCAGAAAAAGGTTTTATAAAGACAAGCGAGGGACAAGAGCTTTATCAGATAAGAGAATATAATAGCGAACACCCAAAATATATAAACTGGAAAGCTTCAGCCAAAGTACAAAAATTGATGGTAAACGATTTTTCAGATTTTATAAGCAAAGAAATTATTCTAAGACCAGAAGACTTTGATATGGACCTAGAGCAAAAACTATCTTGTATGAGTTTTATAGTGTTAGAAGCATCAAAACAGAATGCAAAAATAGGGCTTGATTGGAATGGTTTTGTTATTCCGCCAAGCGATTCTATGTTTCATTATATAAAAATTTTGAGATTCTTGGCTACAGCGTAAAAGTTGGCAACATGTTATAATTTATTGCAAATGGATTATTTAAAGCATCTTTTTAGTAGCGATTTTATTTTAGTAGCTGGGGTATTTGGCATTTTATTTTATTTTCTATACGATGCCATAAAAAGAAAAAAATGGGGATGGGCTATTTTCTTAGCTATTTTGCCCCTTGGCTTTATAAGTGTCCCGTTATATATTTTATTTGGGTTTAACGATGGAGCAAAAAGTGAAGATAGAAACAATAGCAACAAAACCGATTGACGAAAATTGTACTGTTATAAAAAATGAGGAAACAAAAGAAGCTATTGTCATAGACCCGGGCTCTGATATAGAAAACATATTAGAAACTATAAAAGACTTCAAAGTAGTAGCTATATTAGCCACGCATGGGCACTACGATCATATAGGGCAAGTAGCCACATTAAAAGAAATATACAACGCACCCTTTTATATAAATAAAGAAGATGAATTTTTACTAAAAGACGAGCTTTTTCCTGGCTTTTCATTGTATCTAAACGCAAAAACACCACCAAAGCCTGATTTCTACCTACAAGATGAAGATAGGCTAAATATAGCCGGAGTAGATATAGAAGTTATCCATACACCAGGTCACACACCTGGAGGATGTTGCTTTTACATAAAATCTCAAAACACCCTAATTGCTGGAGATACACTTTTTAAAGGTGGGGTTGGAAGAACAGATTTGCCTGGTGGTTCTTGGGAAAGGTTAGCTTCGTCTTTAAAAAAGATCTTTTCTACTTTCCCAAAAGATACAAAGGTTATATGTGGACACTATCAAGATACAACGCTAGAGCATGAGTTGAAATTCAATCCATTCTTGAGGGGCTTATGGTAAAGATTTTAGCAGGTTTATACGCTGGAGAGATATTTGCAATAGTTTTTATAGTCTCTTACGTGCTTTTTAAAAAGTTAGAGTCCAAAAACTTAGCCGGAAGAATATATGGGCAAATACTTTGGAGATTTTATAAAATAGCTATTTTAGAACTTTTTTTGTTGTTTTTTCTAAACATTAGCCTCTATACGTTTTTTATGATTTTAGGACTACTGGCAAATATATATTTATCTTATTACACTAAAAGCCTAAAACAAAGCCTAGGAGATATAGATAAAATAGATATCAACGATCCTAGAAGGGTAAAATTTAGAAAAGTTTCTAAGACATCTTCTTTGATGTTAGTTTTAAATATGATTTTAGCTATTATTTACTTGTTGAAATGATAGGAGAGTTTGAACTTATAAAAAAACTAACAGCAATACTTGAAGACGATACCATAGGTGATGATACTGCCTATATAAATATAGACAACGTTGGTTTAAATATAACTTGCGATGCTTTTTTGGAAGACGTCCATTTTTTAAGATGGTATCCACCGGAATCCATTGGCTTTAAAGCTATATCCATCAACGTATCAGACATAGTAGCAAACGGCGGCAAACCTCTTTATGGTCTTATATCTCTTATGATACCAGAGGACATAGACGAAAGATTTATAGAACGCATATACGAAGGTGTAAAATCTGCTTCTTTGTTTTACGATCTAAAAATAGTTGGCGGTAATATATCAAAATCTTCAAAACTAGGTATAGATATATTTTTAATAGGTGAAATAGATAGGTTTGTTTCAAGGGCTGGTGCAAACGTAGGCGATGATGTAGTAGTAAGCGGGACTCTTGGAGATTCGTACGCAGGTTTTAAGCTTTTAACAACAAAAAAACAATATGAAGAATACGAATTAAGGCTTATAGAAAGACATTTAAGACCAACTGCCAGAATAGACTATATAAACCACATACGCAAATACGCTAGTGCCTCCATGGATATATCCGATGGACTATCTTCTGATTTATGGCATATTGCAGAACGCTCAAACGTTGTGATAGACATAGATTTAAACAAAATACCTATTTCTCGTGAACTAAAGCTTTACGCTTCGAAAGAAAACCTAAATCCTTACGACTTGGCTTTGTCTGGCGGCGAAGATTATCAACTCTTGTTTTGTCAAAAAAAAGAACACTTTAACCCATTTTTAGACAACACTGTGATAGGACATGTGATAGAAAAAGGTAAAGCCTTGGTGCTTGTAAATGGAAAAGAACTTGAAAGAAAAGGTTTTGACCACTTTAAGAACCGACAATAGATTTTACAATATCAAAGAACATTTAAGAGAGGTACTTTTAAAAGAAGTCTCAAATATATATAAACCAAATATATACTCATCTCATATAAACCAAACCAACCTATACGATGAATACTACAACGAGTTTTACCACAGCATCACTACAGGACCTTTAGAAGAAGCGTATAGTAAGTTTATAAATCCTGTTTTAGGATTTTTAAAAGAAAAAAGTGTTATAAACGTATTAGATATAGGCTCTGGAATGTTTGTAAACTCCGGAGTATTGGCTTACGAGCTTCTAAAATTAAATAAAACTATAAATATAATAAGTATAGATAAAAAACTTACACCTTTTATAGCTCTAAATCACGCATCTGACGAGATAAGATATTTACTTTACAAAAACAACTTTTCCGTAAATAGCAATCGTTTAACGTGGCAAGTGATTTTAGAAGATGCAAGAACGCTTAAAACAAACATGATGTTTGATATCATACTACACGACGGATTTTCACCCTATAAAAATCCTTCTTTATGGACGCTGGATTTTTTGTATATACTTTATAAAAGCTTGAAACAAGAAGGTGTTTGGATAAGTTATACATCAAACAAAAGCGTACAGTCTTCTCTTAATTTTTTAAATTTTAAAATAGATTTTATAGAACCTGTAGGACGAAAAAGGCCTTCTATGATGGCTTTAAAAATAGCTAAACATAAATCAAACATAGACTTCCAAAACCCTTACGCTATACCTATGAGAGATATAACTCTTAATGCCGATGAGGACAAAATAATATCCGATTATTTTATAAGGGTTTATATCCTAAAATCCAAATACTACTCACCTTCAAAAGATTGAAGCTCTTCCATCAACGATTTTACTTGGTGCATAATAGCTCCTAACAAGGATTCTACAGAAGAGTTCCAATAAGATTCGTTAAAAACAACCTTTTTAGAAGGTCCATCACCATCGTCTCCTAAGTAAGAAACCAAGACATAGGGGTATTCTTCTTTATCTTCACATTCTGCCTCTTCAATACCAGGAAAACATATAGCCAAATCTATCTCAGGGCTTATAGCCATACTTTTTATACGCCTTGCCAGTTCTTCAAACTTTGTTTTTGGATATTCCATGTTTAAAGAATATAAAATTTATATAAAAGCTTTCCATAACAAAATGCATAAAATCTATGCTAAAATAAAATTATGGAATGCATTTTTTGTAAGATAGCCAACAAGGAAATTAAGTCTGATATAGTTTACGAAGATGAGCTTTTAGTGGCTTTTAAAGATATAAAACCGGTGGCGCCAACTCACGTATTAATAATCCCTAAAAAACATATAGACGGTGTGCAAGCTCTGAAAGAAGAAGATGAAGCTCTGGTGGGTAAGATGATAGTAAAAGCAAAAGAAATAGCCAACAAGCTAGGATTAAAAGAGGGTTACCGGCTTGTGTTTAATATAGGTGAATACGGAGGGCAAACCATAAATCACATACACCTACATGTGATAGGTGGTAGACCTTTGATGTGGCCTCCAGGTTGATACCAGAATACTTTATAGGAGAAGGCACTCTTATAAACGCTCTTTTGGTGTTTGTAGGAGGCTATATAGGTGATTATCTAAAAGAACATATTCCATCTTCGCTTAAAGAAAGTATAATAAAAGCTTTTGGCTTATTCTCTTTCGGCATGGCTTATCATCTTTTTAGAGAAGGCTCAAAAGCAAACATAGTAGAAGTATTGGTTTGTCTTATAATAGGTGGTGTTGTGGGTTATCATTTTGATTTTGAGACAAACTTAGATAAGGCTTTTTCAAGCATATTTAAAAATATGGGTTCTCCAGAAGGTTTCAACACAGCCACAATAATGTTTTGCGTAGGACCCATAACCATACTTGGTTGTATTATGGAAGGGGCAAGGGCTCAAAATAGTCTTATTCTATCAAAAGCCCTCATGGACGGCATAAGCGCTATGTTGCTTGCTTCTTCAATGGGTAGGTCAGTGGCGTTTGCTTCTTTTTCAATTTTGCTTTATCAAGGTTCTTTAACTTATATTTCTTACTTTTTTAAAAGCTCAATAAGCGTATCCTCTTTAGAAAACGTGTCTTTTATAGGAGCTTGCCTCATCGTAGGTTTGGCTTTAAAGCTTTTAGGAATAGATAAAGACCTAAAGCTTTTAAATTTTATTCTTTCTCCTATAATAGCTATTTTTATAAAATCTTAACACTAAAACAATAAAAATATCTTATAATAAAAATATGAGCGTAAAAATAGGGATAAACGGTTTTGGACGTATTGGTAGAGCTTTTTTTAAAATAGCCTTTGAGAGGGGCTTAGATGTAGTGGCTATAAACGATTTAACAGATACAAAAACCTTGGCACATCTTTTGAAGTACGATTCTGTGCACAAAATATGGAAAAAAGATATATCATACACAGAAGATTCTATAATAGTAAACGGTAAAAGTATAAGAGTATTTGCAAAGAAAGACCCAGCAGAACTTCCTTGGAAAGACCTTGGAGTAGATATAGTTATTGAGTCTACTGGGCTTTTCAGAGATAGAGAAAATGCCTCTAAACATCTATCAGCAGGAGCAAAGAAAGTGCTTATCTCAGCTCCAGGGAAAAACCCAGACATCACTATAGTGCTTGGGGTCAACCAAGACAACTATAAACCAAGTGAGCATCATATTATTTCAAATGCATCTTGCACTACAAACTGTATGGCGCCCGTATGCTATGTGCTTGATAAAGAGTTTGGTATAAAAAATGGCTATATGGTAACGGTACACTCTTATACAAACGACCAAAGGATATTGGACCTTCCACACAAAGATTTAAGAAGGGCAAGAGCCGCAGCAGTAAACATAATACCAACCACAACAGGGGCAGCCAAAGCTGTTACCGAAGTATTGCCCCATCTCAAAGGAAAACTTGGAAGCACATCAAGAAGAGTACCAGTATCAGATGGCTCTATAATAGAACTTACAGCCGTATTAGAAAATCCTCCTCAAGATGTGGTAGTTTTAAATGGGGTTTTCAGAAAAGCCAGTGAAACATATTTAAAAGGAATACTAGAATATACAGAAGAGCCTTTGGTATCTTCTGATATAGTTGGAAATCCTCATTCAGCAATATTTGACGCAGAGCTCTCTTTTGTAAACGGTGACTTAGTTCACGTTGTAGCTTGGTATGATAACGAATGGGGATACTCTACACGTCTTGTAGATTTGGCAGAGTTTGTAACAAATAAAGGCGTATAAAACAAAGTTGAACTTTATAGATACAGCCCAGATAAAGGTAAAAGCTGGAGATGGTGGAAACGGGGGAGTGTATTTTTTACGAGAAAAGTATAGACCTTATGGAGGACCTGCTGGTGGAGATGGAGGAAAAGGCGGTTCCGTTATAATACAAGCGGATTCTTCAAAAACAACGTTTTTGGATTTTAAATATAAAAGACATTTTGTAGCTCAAAACGGAGAGCACGGAAAACCAAAAAACCAACATGGTAAAAACGGTAAAGACATTATAATAAAGGTACCAGTAGGGACTATAGTAATAAACAAAAAAACCAACGATGTTTTATGCGACCTTGTAAAACATGGTCAAAGTTGCGTAGTAGCAAAAGGCGGCGATGGTGGTCTTGGCAACGCTCACTTTGCAACACCGACAAATCAAACTCCCAGAAAGTTTACATACGGCAAAAAAGGAGAAGAAAAAGAGCTTATCCTTATATTAAAAACGATAGCTGATATAGCTATAGTAGGCTTACCAAACGTTGGCAAATCAACACTTTTATCTGTGTTAACAAATGCAAATCCAAAAATTGCAGATTATCCCTTTACTACGCTTTATCCAGAGTTAGGTGTAATTAAAACCAACGATAAATCTTTTACCCTTGCCGATATACCTGGAATCATAGAAAATGCTCACAAAGGAGCTGGGCTTGGACTTGATTTTCTAAAGCATATAGAACGCTCAAGATATTTGGTTTTAGCTATAGACCTATCTAGTGAAAACCCTGTCAAAGATTTTGAGATTCTAACCACCGAACTCTCTCTTTACGATAAAAGCTTGATACAAAAAATTAAAGCCGTTATAGGTACAAAGCTTGATATAGCAAAGAAAGAAAATTTAGAGCTTTTAGAAAAATTAACCAAAGAAAAGTCGCTTGATTTTATACCGGTTTCTTCTACTACAGGACAAAATATAGAATCCTTAAAAGAATACATAACAAATTTAATCGACTATTAAAAACACATAAAAATCAGCTGTATCAGATACTTATAAATATATATAATATATATCATAGTTATCAAATATTCTTAATGATAAGTTATTTATATATTTAAAAAGCCCCCTCAAAAGAGGGGTAAAAGAAGGATAGGAATGGTTGCATCAAGACGCGATTAATAACATCAATAATAGCTTTTTTCTCCGCTTACTTTTCCGCTAAATACCTTATATGCATATCTAGTATAGTATATAACTATAGGCATAAGTATAACCGTTACAATAAGCATCACTGTCAGAGTGAGAGTAGAAGAAGAAGCATTAAACACCGTTAAACTGTAATCTGAATTTATGCTTGAGCGCATTAGTACTGGAAAAGAAGCGCAGGCCACATTTAAGACAGTGAAAGCGTTAACAAGTCCAGAAGCATAAACAACTTTGTCGTATTTACCAGATTTTAGTAAAACTACATAAAGTACAACACCTACAAGCATTATTAGAGGTATAGCAAACAGTATTGGATAAGTAAAGTAGTTTTTATACAAAAACGGGGCTTCTTGCATAGCTAGTACGTTTGTTAATATTACAGATATTACGTATCCCACCACACTTATACCAGCATATTTTTTAGCCATCTCAAAAACAGAACCTTCGGTTTTAAGCAACAAGTATGCGGCTCCATGCATAGCAAACATGAAAAAGCTTACCAATCCCATTGCAAGAGGTACTGGTCTTAAAAGCGTGAAAAATGTACCATGGTATACAGCATCTTTATCTATAGGAACTCCTACTACAGCGTTCCCTACTGCAACTCCAAAGAGAATAGCAGGTAAAACATTACCAAGCCAATATATAAAGTCAAAGGTATGTCTCCAAGCCATGGATTCCCTTTTGTTGCGGTACTCAAAAGCCACTGCTCTACCTATCAAAGCCCACAAAACAAGTAGTATAGCCAGATAAAATCCAGAGAAAGAAGCAGCATACACAGTGGGGAAAGCGGCAAAGAGCATGCCGCCACCAGCTATAAGCCAAACCTCATTACCATCCCATACCGGTGCAACAGAATTATAGAGAGCTATCCTGTCATATTCGCTTTTCATAAATATCATGGGGAAAGCGCTACCCAAGTCAAACCCATCAGTTATTGAGTAGCCAATTAAAAATACACCTGCCAAAAGAAACCAAAGACCTTGTAACGTAAAAAGTCCATCCGGTAATATACCCATTTCCAATCCTCCTTAAGAAATTCTATTGCTATCGTTTAAGTCGGTCCTATTAGCGGTAAGACCAACACCTAAACTAGTAGAAGGTGATGAAGAAGAAGCAACCTCTGTATCTTCATATTCTTTGACCTTTTTTATCATGGTAGTTACATATACGTAGAATAGTAGTATGTATATTGTTACGAAGGTAAGCACAGAGAACATTACATTTGAAGTAGAGTTAAAAGATACAGCATCTGCAGTTTTAAGCACCCCAGTAACTATCCAAGGTTGACGACCTATTTCAGCTGTCATCCATCCAAGCTCAGAAGCTATGAAAGGAAGAGGTATCGAGTATAACATGGTCTTTAGGAAAGCTTTGTTTTGATAAATAGTGCCTTTCTTATACAGATAAAGCCCCCACAAAGTTGCAAAAGCGAAGAAGAAACCAAGCCCTACCATTATATGAAATGGCATAAAAACTAAATTCATAGGTGGTAAATCTTTTAAAGATATATTGTAAGCTTTAGCGTAAGCCTCGTCTGCTACTATCTTATCTTTCAAAGCTGGGTTTGGATTAGAAACGTATTGGGCTTCTAATGTTTTTGCTTCGTTTGCATAATTTTTGGCTTTTTCATCGTACATGGTTATCAGATCGTTTATACCATATACTTTTGCATCAAAATTATGATAGGCTAAGAACGACAACAAACCAGGAATTTGTATAAAAGGATAAGTCTTTTGAGCACTTTGATCTACATAACCAAAAACATCCAAGGAGGCCGGTTGTTCCGTTTTCCATTTGCCTTCCATCATTGCAAGTTTAAGGGGTTGATATTCTGCTACTAGATGTCCAGCCGTGTCTCCTATTATAATCTCTGCTACAGACACTATGACAGTAAAAATAAGGGCAACTTTTAATCCAGCCTTAGCCATATCGATATTTTTGTTCTTCAGCAAGAAATATGCCATTACACCCATTACAAAAAATCCAGCAGTAATTTGACCTGCTGTTACGGTATGTAAAAATCTTATAACAGTAGTATGGTTTATAACAGCTCCCCAAAAGTTTGTAAGCTCAGCTCTTATACCTTGGGGAGTTTGGACTATCTTGTATCCATCTGGTGTTTGCATCCACGAATTTGCTATTAAAATCCAAAGAGCGGATAAGTTGCTACCAAGAGCTACCATCCAAGCTGAAAAAGTGTGCATACCGTCAGATATTCTATCTTTTCCAAAGAGAAATACACCTATAAAAGTTGACTCCAAAAAGAAAGCCATCAAGCCTTCGATAGCAAGAGGAGCTCCAAAGATATCACCTACAAACTTTGAATAGGTAAACCAGTTTGTTCCAAACTCAAATTCCATAGTAAGACCTGTAGCTACGCCGGCGGCAAAGTTTACTGCAAAAAGCTTCATCAAAAACATAGCCAGCTTATCGTACTTTGGATCCTTAGTTTTGTAGGCTATAGTCTTCACTATGGCTATAAATACAGAGAGCCCCAACGTAAGAGGCACAAAAATAAAATGGACAATCGCCGTAAAGGCGAATTGAAACCTGGACAAGTCAAGCAAGTCCATAATCTATACCTCCTTTCAAAATATTAATCAAGTATAAGGATCCCAAAACTTCTTAACAAAACCAGGAGTACCTATCTCAAGCGTATTTCCGTTTAAAGATTGTGGTGGTATACCAAGAGGTAAAGGTGCTGGACCAGATATGTTATCTCCCCAAGGAGTATACAAACTACCATGACAAGGACAATGAAATATGGGAGTGTTTGGAAGATTTACCCCTGGATCTCCATCTGGTTTCCACAAAGGAATACAGCCAAGGTGAGTACAAACACCTATGATAGCGTATACGTTGTGATTACCCAATATGTCTTTATTATGATTTTTATATTTGTTATCTCTTTCTGGACCATTCCACTCAAAGGGCGTTGGTAGTTTCATAACAAAAGTAGGAAAACCTCTCCATGTTGTAACTCTTAATTCTAAAGGCTTAAACTGAGATATATCATAAGATACTTTTGACTGCAAACTGGTAGCTGCGTTTGGACCTAAACTCTTTAACACTGGATATAGCATTCCTACCGCTGCCATAACACCAAATGCACCAACTGCATATTCCAAAAAATCACGTCTTGAAGCTTCCATACGCAAAACCTCCTTTGGTTGATTAGCATCAACCAACCTACATAAGTTTAATTTAACTTAAAAATTATCTTATCACAATGAAATATATCATATAATAATAGTAAAATAAAAATAACTCATAATATATAATGATTGTGAAATATATGTGTAAAACTATTTTTTAATAGAAAGTATATACATACTAACTAAAAATAAATAAATTAAAAAAATTTTTGATACTATTTAAGTACATTAGCTTTTAGAATCAAGTTTTTACTATTTGAAACGAGCGTTCAGAGCTACACCAAAATCTAATTGAACGTCGTTTTGATAAAGTTCAACAAGTTCATTGCCTTTGTTGGTGGGTCTTATATATGTATTTTTGGTAATAATATCTTTTTCGTAATAATCAGCATGCCTTCTTATATCAGAGGTGTATATCTCTGGTGGCGGTTCTTGATAAGTTTTTGATAAATTAAGAGATTTTATATTGTCCACTAAAGCGCTTACAGAAGGAAGTCTATTGAAAAAGAATGAAAATCCTACACTTTGCTTCTCATCTCTTGGCAAAGGGGATGATATGACTGCGTATACACGATGATTGGCTCTGAAATTTACATCCTTATAAGGTATTTTTATATCAAGTTTTAGCGGTTTAGAAAAAGCAAAATGTCCAAATACAAAAAGCCCTAATACAATCACTCCCCGCTTTAACATAAAGTTTATTATATACCTATCAAATAAAATTTCAATGATATAGTATTTTTAGTATATAATATAAGCATGTTAAGAGACACATACATAGGCTTAGTAGACGATAGCTTTATAGGAAAACACGTTAAATTAGCAGGATGGATAGATTCCACAAGAGACCACGGCGGTGTTTTGTTTATCGATTTGAGAGATAAAGAGGGTAAACTGCAAGCTGTTTTAGAAGAATTGGAAAATAAAGAACTTTACGATATAGCAAAGCACTTTAAAGAAGAAAGCGTTGTATTAGTAGAAGGTTTGGTAAGAAGAAGGCCATCCGGTACGGAAAATCCAAAAATAAAATCTGGAAACGTAGAACTTTTAATAGAGCGTATTGAGCTTTTAAACGCATCGGAGACATTACCGTTTCCTATAGATGATAATTTAGATATTTCAGAGGAGCTAAGATTAAAATATAGATATCTTGATTTAAGAAGACCAAGGTTTCAAAAAGCCATAAAAACAAGAAGCAAAGCCCTTAAGATAACAAGGGATTTTTTTGAAGAAAACGGCTTTTACGAGATAGAAACTCCATTTTTAATAAAATCAACCCCAGAAGGTGCCAGAGACTTCTTGGTGCCATCGAGACTTCATCCTGGCAAGTTTTACGCTCTTCCTCAATCCCCTCAGCTTTTTAAGCAAATACTAATGGTATCTGGTTTTGACAGATACTTTCAAATAGCTAGGTGTTTTAGAGATGAAGATTTAAGGTCTGATAGACAACCAGAGTTTACCCAGATAGACTTTGAGATGTCTTTTGTAGAAGAATCAGACGTTATGGAAATATCAGAAAAACTTCTTTCTAAACTATTTTTAGAGCTTTTAGACATAGAATTAAATATACCTTTTAAAAAGATTACCTACAAAGAGGCTATGGAAAAGTATGGCTCTGATAAACCAGATACGAGGTTTGGTTTAGAGCTTATAGATCTTACCGATATCTTTAAAAACACAAATTTCAACGTATTCAAAAGCGCTTTAGAGCAAAAAGGTATAATAAAAGCCATAAAAATAAACAAAATTTTATCAAGGAAAGAGATAGACAACCTTACAGAATACGTAAAAGGACTGGGGGCAAAAGGGCTTGCTTGGGGCAAAGTGGAAAACAAAGAATTTAGCTCACCTATAGCCAAATTCCTAACAGAAGAAGAGATAAATGCTATGCTTTCAAGACTTGATGCAAAAGACCAAGATATGATATTTTTCTCAGCAGATAAACCTAAAAACGTATATAAGATACTTGGAAACTTAAGATTGCAACTTGGTAAGATGCTAAACCTTGTAGATGAATCCAAATTTGAGTTTCTATGGGTAGTTGATTTCCCTATGTTTGAATACAACGAAGAGGAAGGAAGGCTTGAAGCTATGCACCATCCATTTACATCTCCAAAAACAGAAGACTTGGACAAGATAAAATATATTATTGACAAAGGAAACAAAGAAGATATAATTAATATTGGTGAAAGCATTGGTGCAAGGGCTTACGATATTGTGTTGAACGGTGTTGAAATAGGAGGAGGTTCTATAAGAATACATAACAAAGATGTGCAAAAGCTTATATTTAAGGTATTAAATATATCAGACGAAGAAGCAAACATGAAATTTGGATTTTTGTTAGAAGCCTTAAAATATGGAGCACCACCACACGGAGGTTTAGCTTTTGGTTTTGATAGGCTAATGGCTATGATGCTTGGCTTTGACTCGATTAGAGATGTGATAGCTTTTCCTAAAACTCAAAAAGGTACTTGTTTGCTTACAGGTGCTCCAGACATAGTATCAGACAAACAGTTAAAAGAACTGCATATAAAAATTACTTGATGGAACTTTATAAAACGTTGTTAAACCTTGGCTACGAAAGAAGAAAAAGCCAAGAGGAAATGTTTAGTATAGTAGAAGAATATATAAATAAAAATTCAGAAGACCAAGACATGAACGATCTTTATAAACAAGGAGAAAATACTGTTTTAATAGAAGCTCCTACGGGAGTTGGTAAAAGCTTTGGATACTTGTTGCCTATAATAGAAAATAATCAAAAAGCGATAATATCCACTAAAACAAAAATACTACAGGAACAGCTTCGAAGAGACCTTGAATTTTTGTCATCCACAAGAAAAAATTACTTTGGTAAAGGTATAAACTATCTCATATTGAAGGGAAAAGGAAATTACCTTTGCCTTGATAGATTTTACGATAAAGAGAACGAGTTAAAACAAACAACGATATTTGGAAAAGTAAGCTTTGCACAAACCATAAGAGAACTTATGGAATCTTCAGGATGGGACGGAGATGTAGAATTCACAAACATTCCATCAGAAGTATGGACTGATATAAATATAGACGAAAACTACTGCGATTCTAACTATAGAAAGTCTTGCCCTTACTTAAAAGACTGTTTTTACTATAAAAAGCTAAAAGACAAAGAAAGGCTTGCAGATATTTTGGTAATAAACCACAGCCTTTTGGTCTTAAAAAACTTTGACGAAGAATCAGATAAAATACTGGTAATAGATGAGGCTCACGAGCTCGATGAAGCCTTGGTAAAATCTCTTACCGTTGGGTTTTCTGTAAACGGTTTAATGAGGCTTATAGCATCTATAAGGGATATGCTTCCAGTCGATAACAAAAATATGCTTGATAATGTTGATATTCTTGGAATATTTAAAAGTTTATTTGAAAAGTTCTTTGAAGATAAAAAACAAAAATCAATTAATAAGTCTACCGTAGGTAAAGCTCCAAGCTCAATACCTTTGGATGAAGCTTTTTTTGTAGAACCAATAATTAGCACGATTTATGAACCACTAAAACAAGCTATCAACGTTATAAAAAATCATTTTATTAAAACGGTTATGGAAAGACTTGAATACAAAAATACAATAAGTCAAAAGCTTAAGGCTTTTTTAGAAAGCTCTTTGTTGTTTAACGACGAATTTTTAAATAGATTTAGTATAGACACAAGCGGGTTACAAAACGGGTTTAAAGACGAATCTATAGATAAGTTAGAATACGATATTATGAGGCTTATAGCCAAATTCAAATCTATTTCAAACCGTGTATCAAACATTTACAATAGTTTAAAATATATGGAGGATGATGAAAATAAAGATATCATAGGTTTTATGGTAAGTAGAGAATTTTCAAAAAAACTTGGAGATTTTAACTATAAGATAGAAGCTTTTCCTATTTTTCCTAAAAACGCCATAGACCTAGACAACTACAAAGCAGTTATACTGACATCGGCAACGTTAGACAAAGATCTCATAGAACTTACCACAGACATCAAGGGAAAATATTACTCTCTAAAACCTGTTTTTAACTACGAAGATGTAAACTTTATAATAAAAAATATAGTACCTAAAAACAAGGATTTGTGGAAAGATGAGTTGGCAAACAGCTTAAGATATTTAAGAACATTTTACAGCAAGGTTTTGGTGCTTTTAACAAGCTATGAGCAGATGGAATACATACCAAAAGACGATGATATCGTATTCCAAAATACAACAACACTAAAAAAAGCCATAGAAATGGTAGAAAGTGGAGACAAAAACGTGTTGGTGGGTGTAGACTCTGTGTGGACAGGCATAGACTTAAAAGGTGAAAAAGGCCTTCTTATAGCAAAACTTCCTTTCGATTCTCCTACAGACCCTATAAACTACCATAGGATGAAATATTTTGAAAAACACGACATGGACGGTTTTAGTTATGCTAGGAAAAAAGCGTTTTTGCAGTTTAAGCAAGGGTTTGGAAGACTTGTAAGAAGCAAGAAAGACAAAGGCACCGTGATAATATGCGATTCTAGAATATGGAAGTATGAAGAGTTTATAAATTTTATTAAAAGCTTAAAAGTTAAAATATATTATCGCCAGCAAAGAGGCGACTAAAAATATCTTTGCAATAAGAAGAGGTAAGTTTGCAAGAGTATAGGGTAAACGAAAAGATTACGGCAAGAGAGGTAAGGCTAATAGACGAAAATGGGAACCAAATAGGCATAGTACCCATAGAAGAAGCTCTTGAAGCCGCCAACAGAAAAGGGCTTGATCTCGTTGAAATAGCCCCGCAGGCAAATCCACCTGTATGTAAGATTTTAAACTACAGCAAGTTTAAGTACGAGATTCAAAAAAAAGAAAAAGAGGCTAAGAAAAAGCAAAAAGAATCTGCTATAAACATAAAAGATATAAACCTTAAAGTCATGATAGACAACCACGACTTGGCTATCAAAATTAAACAGATGAGGGAGTTTTTGGAAGATGGAGATAAAGTAAGAGTGCGTATAAGGTTTAGAGGAAGAGAAAACATATATCCAGAGCTTGGTAACAAGCTTGTTGATAAAATCATAAGCGAATTGGCGGACGTTGGTGTTTTAGAAAAACCGCCGCTTAAGGAAAATGCTTTCTTAACCTTTACGTTGCTTCCTAAGAAAAAATAAGTTATAATAATAAGCTTAAACTAAGTTTGGAGGTTTTTATGAAGGTGAAAATGAAGACGAATAGAACTATGGCAAAAAGATTTAAGATTACGGCAAACGGCCACATCAAAAGGGCTAAAGCCAACGGCAGTCACTACAACACAAGAAAACCAAAGGACAGAAAAAGAAGACTCAGAAAGAAAACCCTCATTACAAATCCAACCGTTGAAAGAAAGTTAAAACCGCTACTTCAAAACGTATAAGCCTTTAAAGCTTAATTAAATGGTTTTTGTTATAAAAATAGGCTCTAACGTGCTATCCACAGAGGGAGGGGATTTTGATATAAGTTTTTTGTCCTCTATAGCAGAAGATATAAAAACTCTTCAAAAGCAAGGTATAAAATTTGTGATAGTATCCTCTGGCGCCGTTATGGCTGGCAAAAAAATACTAAACATACACACAGACTCAATCCTGTCAAGGCAAATTTTAGCCTCCGTAGGTCAATCAAGGCTTATGTCTTTATATGACAGCATATTTTCAAACTATAACCTTGTTATAAGCCAAATACTTATCACTTCAGATGTTTTCACAAACCAAAACATGTTCTCAAACGCCCAAAGGACTATAGAAGGCCTTTTAGAATACAATATAATACCCATTATAAACGAAAACGATGCGATAGCTACAGAAGAACTCATATTTGGTGATAACGATTTTTTAAGCGTATACGTATCTTACATATCAAAAGCTTCAAAGCTTGTAATATTTTCTACAGCCGGTGGGTTATATACAAAAGATGGCAAAACGCTCATAAGTGAAGTCAAAGATTTTGAAGAAGCCTTTAGGCAGGTAAATCCTACAAAAAGCACCTTTGGAAGTGGAGGTATGCTCAGCAAGCTTCAAGCTTCTATGATGGCATCAAAAATTGGTGTAGAAGTTTTTATTACTTCTAAAAGCCAAAAACTTATAGATATATACAACAACAAAGCTTTGGGCACAAAAATACCAGCTTCTTCAAACACAAAATTAAAACCAAAAGACATTATAAAGTTAGCTCAGTATTCAAAAGGTATAATTTATGTAGATGAAGGTGCAAAAAAAGCTATATCCAATAGGAAAGCGCTTTTGGCTATAGGTATAAAAGGATTTGACGGAGTGTTCAAAAAAGGTGATATCGTAAGTATAGTAGACGAACAGCAAATACTTGTAGGAAAAGGCAAAATTCAATACGATTCCAAAGAACTAAAAAACATAATAGGTAAAAAAAATAAAGAAGTTATAAAAACTGACGACATTTATACAATTTAAATATCTAAAACCATACAAAAATAAAACCTTGTCAAAGTAAAATATAGTATGGCAAAGGAGATAACAAGTATACTGATTTTCTTATTTACAATGTTTTTTATAATAAAACAACCTAAAAATATACCTATTGGCCTATCAGCTTTGCTTGGAGCCATATTAAGCGTAATACTTGGAATTGTTAGCCTAAAAAACGTATACGAAGTGATAAAAATAGTATGGGATGCCAGTTTAGCGTTTGTGGGAATAATTTTTATATCTATAGTCCTAGACCATATAGGATTTTTTGAATGGATTTCACTAAAAGCTATAGACAAAGCAAACGGTAACGGTACAAAGCTTTACATTTACATGCTTTTAATAGGTGCTTTGATATCGATATTTTTAGCCAACGACGGCGCTGCTTTGATGCTAACTCCTATAGTGTATTCCAAGATAAAACATCTAAACCTAAAAGACGACGAGGCAAAGGCCTATATGATAGGTGGTGGGTTTATATCGGATACCGCAAGCATCGGTCTTGTTATATCAAACCTAACAAACATAATAACCGCAGATTTTTTCCATATTAGCTTTTTAGACTATGCAAAGGTTATGTTTTTCGTAAATATAGTTTCAATAACTAGTTCTATAAGTATTTTGCTTTTAATGTATAAAAAACATATACCAAAAACCTATAGAAAAGATATATTAGAATACAAAAACTTAGAAGATACTATAAAAGACAAACTAATATTTAATGCAGTCTGGCCTATAGGTGCTTTTACAATAGCTATGCTATCTATATCTCATATTTACCACATACCTACGTCTTTTATCATAATATTTTCAAGTATTTTAATTTCTTTTATAAGCCTAAAAAACAAAAAGATAAATATAAAACATATACTTTTCAAGGAAACACCTTGGCAGATACTCATATTTTCTATTGGTATGTATGTTGTAGTGTTTGGCCTACAAAAAACATTTTTTTCTCATATACTACCAGAGCTCATACAAAGTATGTTAGAAGCTGGAAGACTAACCGCTATATTGGGTGTTGGGTTATTATCGGGTATCATGTCAGCTCTTATAAACAACCTACCTACGGTTATGATAATAAATTTAAACATCAAACTTGTTCATGCTCAAAACAACATTACCAACATGCTCGCTTTAGCAAACGTAATAGGCACAAACATAGGGCCAAAGATGACGCCCATTGGCTCTTTAGCTACGCTTCTTTGGCTACATATTTTAAATAAAAAGGGGTTAAACGTATCTTACGGTTATTACATAAAAACCGGTATCATACTTACGATACCAGTATTGACAACAACGCTTATTAGCCTTTATTTAATTAGCAAATTTTAAATGTATAAATTATCGCCCCTTTAGGGGCGTACATATATTTATCCGTTTGAAAGCGCTGCTATTAAATCTGGTGTAGAACCATCAAATACATAGACGTTTGTATAGCCAAGAGCTTCCAAATAGCCCATAGCTCTATTGGCAAACTTTACAAGCTTACAAGTGGTTATAATTGGTGCTTCCTTGTCTTTTGGAAGCTTATCAAGATGCTTTGTAATATCTGTGATTGGTATATAGTAAGCATTTTTGATGCCAGCTTCTTCTACATTTTTACCTTCTACTTTGCCTACAGGCCTTACATCTAATATGAGAGCACCATTTTGATACAACTCTTTGACCTTTTGAATGTCTATAAGCCCTAAATTTGGCTTTTTCTTGTCTTGCTCAATGGCTTTTTCAATTTTGTCCACAAGCATTCCAAACATAAACTTACCTCCTTTAAAGTTAGTTTTAATTAACAAAATATATTAATTTAAAATCTTTTGAAAATGATATAAATTACACATTATGTACTTATTCACAGCAATATTAGAATATTCTTATATAACTATCAATATTAAAAGCTATAAGAAAATAGAAAAGTAAAATCACAAGCATTTCACTATAATGATAATCACTATTTTAGGAGGTTTTGGTATGAAAAAGAAGCTTCTTCTTTTGGCAGTATTTGCAAGTGCAGTGGCTATACCATGGCATACTTCTTTTGCTACAAACGGCGACGATTTAATAGGTGTCACTCCAAACTCAGAAGCTATGGGCGGTATAGGTGTAGGTATGCCAGTGGGTTCTGTTGATTCTATCTTTAGAAATCCAGCTTGGATGGACAGTGTAAAAGGCACAAAAGTCCAGTTTGGCGGTATGCTTTTCATGCCTAGTGTAAAGGCAGAAATTTCAGGTTTTAATCAATACAATGGTCCATATGCTTACCCTACTCCAAACGCATCTGCATCTGAAGACAGCAACGCAAATATCTTCTTAGTGCCAGAAATAGGTATAATTCATAGGATAAACGATAAACTTGTGTTTGGTATAGGTGCTTTTGGTGTATCTGGTATGGGTACAGATTACAGCGGTAAAGGTCCACAAGAAGTGGTGGGACAAAATAGTAGCGGGCTAGCCTACGCTCCTGTGTTTGGCAACATGAGAACAACGCTTCAATTTATGCGTATAATACCTGCCTTGTCTTATCAGATAAATCCTATGGTAAGTATAGGCGCTGGTATAGATTTTGCTTATGGTTCTCTTGATATGAATGCAACTATGCCAAATGGATGTACCCCCGTTCAAACACCTCAAGGTACATTTTTTAATTGTACTGGACAAGCGTCTTACGGCGGTGGGCAGAATGCGACGCTTGGTATCGGTGGACAACTTGGCGTAGCGTTTAACTTTGGAAATTTTGTATATGCAGGTTTAAACTATCAAACACCTATATCTATGACCTATAGACATGTATTTGATTTTCAAGGCGCATCACAAGGTAATTTTAGTGGAAGCTTCCAAGATTTAAAGCTTGAACAACCCCAAGAACTTGCTTTTGGTGTAGGCGTAGCTCCCACTGAAAAGTGGAACTTAGGTGCTGATATTAGATGGATAAATTGGTCAAGCGCAGATGGTTACAAAGAGTTTGGTTGGAAAGACCAATGGGTGTTTGCAGTAGGTACATCTTACAAAGTAACACCAAAACTTACATTAAGGGCTGGTTTTAACTATGCAAGAAGTCCAATAAGAAGTAACAATTTTGGAACAAATATGAATCCGCCATCTACTTCTATTAGCGGTGCCAATTTTAACCAATACGATATAGATTATTTCAATCTTTTAGGTTTTCCAGCCATCACAGAAGAAGCTATAACGCTTGGTGGAAGTTATCAATTCACAAATACATTTGGCATATCTTTAGCTTACGAGCATGATTTTCAACATAGCGTAACAGATAGCGGATATTGTTATAACGGCCAAGGACCTGTTACATCCCCATCTGCTTATAGCCCATGTTCCATCACCGCTAAAAATGCAGAAGACGCTATAAACGCAGCTTTGGAATGGAGATTTTGACAGCTTAAAATCTGAGGGGCTTTTGGCCCCTTTTATCCAAGGTATATTATTCTATCAAAAAAGGGTTTTAATTCTTCGTTGTGAGTAGCTACTATTATAGTTATATTTGATTCTTTGTTTAGAGATTTTAATAAAGAAAAAATCTTTTTTGATTCTTTGTAATCAAGGTTTCCAGTAGGTTCATCGGCTATAAGAATGTGAGGCTCTCTTACAAGGGCTCTTGCTATAGCTACCCTCTGCTGTTCTCCACCGGAAAGTTCATAAGGTTTGTGATGAAGCCTATGTTCTAATCTTAAAAATTTCAAAAGCTCCAAAGATTTTTTTATATCTCCAAACAAAGCCACATTTTCTAAAACATCAAAGTCTTCCAAAAGATAATAAAATTGAAAAATAAAAGATATATATTTTTTCCTTAGCTTTGCTATCTTTTTTTCTTCGGTATGTTTGACACCCAGTATATAAACCTCTCCTTCTGTAGGGATATCTATGCCGCCTATTATGTGAAGGGTGGTAGATTTACCGCATCCAGAAGGTCCCATGATACCTACAAATTCGCTCTTCTTAACAATCAAGTTAAGATTTTCAAATACAACGGTATCTTTGTATTTTTTTGATACATTTTTTAGCTCTATCACAACATCAGTCATTTCTTAATATCCTTACTATGTTTTCTTTGATAGCGTAAAAAGAAGGTATAAGACCAGCCAAGGTGCTCAAAAACACAACGAGCAGAAATACCTCTAAGATATCCTTAAAAGATATAGATACTGGCACATAAGACATAAGGTATATACTTTTTTGCACATGTATTAGTTTAAACTTGTTTACAAAAAACTCTAAAACAAAAGATAGCATAACACCTACTAAAAACCCTATAAAACTAAGAAAAAAACCTTGAATAAGTATAATTGCTATTATAAAGCTTTTTGGTTCACCGTAAACTCTAAATATGGCTATATCTCTTAGCTTTTCTTTTACCTTTATAAAAAGAAGACTTGTAATGTTGAAAGAAGCCACCACTATCATAAGGGTAAGCACAAAAAATATACCTCTTTCTTCAGTTTGAAGAGCTTCAAAAAGTGGTTTATTCATATCTATCCATGTGGTTATTATAAATTTTTCTCCAACCAACGGTTTTAGGATTTTGGCAAAAGAAGGAGCATCAAATGGGTCTTTTAAATTTATATCTATAACTCTAGTAGGCGGATTGTTTACAAAAAGCTTAGAAGCTGTTTGATTGTCCATAAGCACCGTAGAATAATCTATGTCAAATATACCGCTGTGAAGAGTGCCTACCACAGGCAAGTTTTGAACTTTTGGCATGTATCCAAAAGGCGTTTGCACACCCACAGGTGATATTATACTAACATAATCACCTATAGAAGCTCCAAGCATGGAAGCTAAATCTTTACCTACTATCACACCGTTTTTGTTTATAGAACCCTTAATCTTGTTTGCAAAAAACCCCATATTTTGTTTTTTACTAAAATCCATAGCATCTACATTGACAGCGCTTATATAAGAACCTCTTTGAATAGCACCGTGATATATCTTGAAATATGAAAACATCTTTATATCTTTTTTCTTGTTTCCTAAAATCCCTAAAACCTTAGGTATATCGCTTTTAGGATTATCTCCTACGTATGTCAGTATTAAATTTGGCATGGCCCCCAAAAGCTTAATCCTAAGATTATCTTGAAAACCTTCAAAGACTCCGTTTGTAAGAAGTATCCCAGCTGTGCTTATCACGATCCCAAAAAACGATATAAAGCTTATAATTAGCGTACTTCCTTTAAAACTAAGCAAATACCTTATCGCTATTTTTAATACCCTAAATCTCACAGCTTATATTATACTTATTCTAAATGAAAATATCATGATAGCGTAAATACAAAACTTATAATATTAAAACAAAAAATTATGGTAAAATATTTGTTTAAAGCGTTAAACTTTTATTAATTGTAAGGAGGTAGCATGAGCTCAAGACATTATCGTGCACAGAGGATGTACGAAAGTGTGGTTGTGTTTAAACCCACACTTACCGAGGACGAGTACAACACAAAGCTAAACGAAGTCAAAGACTTCATAGCTAAAAAAGGTGGAAATATAGTCCACGAAGAAGATTGGGGCACAAGAAACCTAGCCTATAAGATAAGCGGTTTTGGCCATGGAAGATACCACTTCTTCAAAATATTTTCTACAAATCCACAACTGCCAAACGACCTTGATTTTTACTACAAGATAAACGAAGATGTTATAAGGTGGTTAAACATACTATCCAAAGAAACTAGCGAGGAGAAGGCTTCATAATAAATAGGGGGATTTTATGATAAACAAAGTTATTCTTATAGGTAGGCTCACAAAAGACCCGGAACTAAGAATACTTCCATCTGGCAACAAGACAATTGACATATCCATAGCCTACAACAGAAACTACAAAGTGAACAACGAGTGGAAAGAAGAAGCTCATTATTTTGATGTAAAAGCCTATGGAACGTTGGCTGATAGACTATCTACACAAATATCAAAAGGTTATATGATACTTGTAGAAGGAAGACTTGCCCAGGACAGATGGACTTCTCAAGATGGTAAAAATATGTCTAAAGTAAGCATAGTAGCCGAAAGCATCAAGATAATCTCAAAGCCACAAGGAGCACAAAACAAAGCTTCTACGCAAGAAGATTTGCATGAAGGCTTTTACAACGATGAAGATGTAAACGGTATAGAAAATATTAAGTCCGATATAGAAAAAAATTTAGAGGACGATGATGATGTTCCATTTTAAAAACTTTGAAAAAGGAGTGTGAAGTATGATGGAAACTAAGATGAAAAAAGCTAAAGTTTGCAAGTTTTGCATGGAAAAAAGAGACCCTGACTACAAAAATTACAACGAACTAAAAGAGTTTATGTCTGAGCATGGCAAAATTCTTCCAAGAAGAATGACTTTTGTATGTGCCAAACACCAAAGAAAATTAGCCAACGAAATAAAAAGGGCTAGACAGCTGGCTTTACTACCTTACGTAGTAGTATAAGGAGGAACATCATGAAGGTAATACTTTTAGAAGAATTGGAAGGACACGGAAGCTTTGGAGATATTATAACGGTAAAAGATGGTTTTGCCAACAACTACCTAATACCAAGAAAATTGGCATTACCAGCCACCGAAGGCAACATAAAACATATTCAAAGCATACTTTCTCAAAAAGCTAGAAAACTTGAAAAAATAAGAGCTCAAGCTCAAGAGTTAGCCAAAAAACTAGACGGTGCAGAAATAACCATTAAAAAACCGGTAGGTCAAAATGGTAAACTATTTGGTTCTATAACCACTTCAGACATAGCCAAAGCTCTTAACGAAAAAGGCTTTAACGTAGACAAAAAACAAATCATAATAAGCTCACCCATTAAAAACTTAGGTTTATATACCATAAAAGTTAGACTACACAACGACGTATACGCTAGTATCAAAGTAAACGTAGAAGAAGAACAAAAGTAAACATCTATAATAGCTGGCTTTATGCCAGCTTTTTCCAATATAAAATCATAGATTTTTATAAATACATAAGTTATCATTTACTTATGAATATTTTGGTGCTTTTCATACATATAACATTTGCTTGCTTGTGGGTAGGTGGTATGCTATTTATGGTGTTTGTATCTTCGCCGTATATAAGGAGAACACCGTTTAAAGACGAGGCTTTTCAAAACATAGGAAAAAGGTTTAGCAACATAGGCACTCTAATAGGTCTTCCGACGCTTTTTATAACAGGTCTTTTAAACATGCATTTTTTATCAGTACCTTATAGCTCACTTCTTCATCCAGAGTCAGTATATCAAAAAACGCTTCAAATTAAAATTCATACTTTTTTCTTGGTAGTGTTGACATCAATTCTTCATGATTTTTATTTTAGTCCAAAAGCTAAAAACTCAAAAAAATACGCAAAAATAACAAGAATACTTGGCATATTAAACCTAATTTTAAGCTTAGGTATAGTTTTTTTAGCAAGCGCTTTGAGATATAACATGTGATAAAATTGTTTTATGGAAAAAAATCATTCAATAGCATCTTTGGCCTTTGGCATACTTTTAGTATATTGGCTTTTGACAATAACTATAAACGCTATAAAAATAAAAGTAGGAAATAAAGAAAAACTAATTCAAAAATACCTAACAGAGGATGAACACATAATAGTAGAAGGAGAGATGGTATACGTAAAGGAAATCATCGCAGCCATATCAACAGGCGTAATCGGACTAATAATAAGCGTATTGGTATTGCTGGTCAAAAAAGATGTAAGTCTATTTTTCTTGATATTTTTATACGCAGCAAGCTTTAGCTTATCTATATTGATAAAGCCTTATGTTTTAAAGAAAACCACAAAACTTTTTATTACAAACAAAAGGCTTATTTTAGCTTATGGGACTTGGGGCAACAACATAATTGATTATAGCCTTGACAAAATATCAAACATAGTGTTAAAACAAAGCCCTTTAGGTAGAATCTTTGGTTTTTCAAAAATTGCTATAATAAGTACATCTGGAGCTGAACTGAAAATCTGGAACAGGAACCTAGAATTAAAAAACGCCGAAGAGTTTATAAAAGCGTTTGTATCAATTAGAGCTTAGTTTTATAAGATAACAGCTTTTTATAGCACCTCTAATCTATTTTATTTGTAAATTTATATCCTAACATGTACGTTATTTTCTTTCAAATAAGCTTTTAACTTTGGTATAGATATTTCTTTAAAGTGAAATATAGAAGCTGCTAAGCAAGCGCTTGCTTCTGTTAGCTTAAAAGCTTCTAAAAAATGCTCTTCTTTACCAGCCCCACCAGAAGCTATAACCGGTATATTTACAGCCGTAGATACAAGATTTGTTAGTTTTATATCGTAACCTGCTTTTGTACCATCTTTATCTATAGACGTTAAAAGAATCTCGCCAGCCCCAAGAGATTCCACTTGTTTAGCCCATTCTATAGCATTTAAATTTGTATTTACCCTACCACCGTTTATGTAAACATGCCAAATACCGCTCTCTACATGTTTTGCGTCTATTGCCACCACTATGCACTGAGAGCCAAACTTCCTCGCACTCTCGTAGATAAGCTGAGGATTTTTAACAGCAGCTGAGTTTATGGATACTTTATCAGCACCAGCTTCAAGAAGCTTTCTTATGTCGTCTAAGGTTCTTATCCCGCCTCCTATAGTAAAAGGGGTGAAGATATTTTCAGCTACTCTTTTCGCCAAATCTATAACGGTATTTCTTTTTTCATAAGAGGCCGTTATATCTAAAAACACTATTTCATCAGCTTTCTGTTCTTCATAAACAACTGCATTTTCTACTGGGTCCCCAGCATCTTTTAAATCTACAAAGTTTATACCTTTTACTACTCTACCATCTTTTATATCAAGACACGGTATAATCCTCTTAGCGAGCATTGTTGAACTCCTTATCTATATTTTTCGTTTCGTTATCTATTTTATTAGTTTCTTTGTTTATTTCTTGTATTATCTTAGGTAATATACTGTTTGGATTTCTTGAACTAGGATTTGCTGGAGGCTTAGCAGGTGATGTAGTACCCTGAGATGGTTGAGAATTAGGCTGTGCGGATTGTAGTTGTGAAGAATTGTTGTTTAAAGGTTGTAAAGGGCTTCCTGGGTTTTGCGGTTGATTTGGGTTTAAGCTTTGAAGAACCGGCAAAGAAGCGTTTTGGCAAGTTTCCTCTGGTGCTGTACCTTTTACAAAAAGTATAGGCTCTCCGGGACACGAAGGAGTTGCCCTTAAGTGTGTTTTTGGGTCTATCTCCACATACTCTACACCATCTGGTAAAGGAAACGGCTTTTCCGGATATATGCTTAGTGCTTCTTTCATATAGGTTATCCAAGTAGGAAGCGATGCCGCAGCACCAGCCATATTGTAACCTATTCTTTTTCTTATATCAAACCCAGTCCAAACACCAGTAACCACATCAGAGGAAAAGCCTTCAAACCAAGCATCGTCGTAATGGTTTGTAGTACCTGTCTTACCAGCTATATAAGGTCCCAACACATGGGCAGCATAGCCAGTCCCTATTTTTACCACGTATTCTAACATAGATATCAAGACTCTATCGTAAGGAGCTGGGAATACGTTGTAGCAAACTGGATGACCTGTATATACCACTTGGTTTTGAGAGTTTACTATCTTTGTTATAAAATACGGCTCACAATAAGTCCCTAAGTTGGCAAAAGCTTGAAACATATTTGTAAGCTGAAGCGGAGTAACGCTCGTGCTACCAAGCACCATAGAATAATACGGAGGAAGCTTTATACCAACCCTTGCCGCTAAAGATATTGGTAGATTAAAACCCACCTGAGCCAAAAGGTTAACACTAGCGGTATTAACGCTGTAAGCCAAAGCCCTTCTCAAGGTAATTGTGGTAAAACTCTCTCCCTCATAGTTCCTAGGTGTCCAAAATCCACCTGGAGCAGATGGATCTTTATAGGCATGAGGTGTAGCGTCTATCTCGGTTACCTGAGTATAGCCTTTCATCAAGGCTGATAGGTAAACTATAGGTTTTATAGCAGAACCAGTTTGTCTTAAAGCGTAAACGGCTCTATTGTAAGAAGAAAGCTGATAAGAGTACCCACCAACCAAAGCCAATATAGCACCGTTATGTACGTCCATGCTAACCAAAGCCGATTGAAGCTGTGGTATTATCTTTGCGCTAAACTCATTCTCGTGTGACGTACTTTTTCTATGTGAAAGTTCTACCATTACGTACTCGCCAGCGTTTATACCGGGGAAAATTTTAGCGGTGACTTCTGTACCGTTTATATCTATATTTGCCTCATTGTTTTTTATGCTTTTAACAAAACCTATATAATATCTCGATTTTTTAAGGTCTATTTTTTGAGCTTTAAATTTTGCTATAGTATCGGTAATAGACCAAGGCAAAACCGGATAGTGTTCTAATTTAGATATATAAAGTATTTGGTTTCTAACAGCATTTTCTGCTGCTTGCTGAAGAGTCTCGTTTAAAGTGGTATAAATTTTTAGTCCACCTTGATAAATAAGATCTGGGAAATTTCTGTACATATAATCTTTTACAAAACTAACAAAATATTCGCTATTGGTGATGGGGTTTGTATGTTTGTTTAAAACAATAGGTCTTTGAGAGGCTTTAAGATACTCTTCTTTTGTGATATAGCCATCTTTATACATTCTATACAAAACGTAGTTTCTCCTTTGAAGAGCCAAGTTTGGGTTTATATAAGGATCATACTTTGTGGGAGCCCTAGGAAGCCCAGCCAAAAGAGCAGCTTCATCAAGACTCAATTGCCAAACGTGTTTTCCAAAGTAAGTTTCTGATGCGGCTTCTACACCAAACGCACCATGCCCCAAATATATCTGGTTGAGATACATTTCAAGTATTTTGCTTTTAGGAAAAGTATGAGTTATCTCTATGGCAAGGATTGCTTCTTTTATCTTTCTTGATATTGTCTTCTTAGGGGTAAGAAAAAGGTTTTTTGCCAGTTGCTGGGTTATAGTGCTTCCGCCTTCCACAGTCTTTCTTTTTTCTATGTCAACTATCAAAGCCCTTATTATACTTGCTGGGTCTATCCCTATGTTGTGGTAAAAAGTCTTGTCTTCAGCAGAAACGAAAGCATCTTGAACTATTTTAGGTATTTTGTTTATTGTTACATAAATCCTATTCTGAGCTCCTATCGTACCTATAAGTTTACCGCTTGAGTCGTACACCATTGACGCTTCTGGTGGATGCCAATTTTCTAAAGCTCTAACATCTGGAAGTCCAATGCTTACACTGTAAACATATACTCCTAAAAGCACAAATACAACAACTATAAAAAAACCTAAAAAAGAAAGTATATTTTTCATTTTGTCTTATTATAATCCTTTAATATGAAATAAGTAAAAAATTCTTCGTTTCCTTTGGTACCTTTTGGTCTTGCTTTTGTATATGACAAAAGCTCAAAACCTATAGATTCAAAATAAGATACAACACTTTCTAAAGCAAGCATTTTAGCACTATCATCTTTTACTATACCTTTTTTTAGATATTTTGGAGAAAGCTCAAATTGAGGTTTTACAAGCATAAGAAGTTTTGTATGATGAGAGCAAAGATTTTTGATATACTCTCCTATCTTCTTAAGAGAAATAAAAGATACGTCAACAGTAACAATATCAAAATCAATATTTTCAGGCTTTTTAAAAACTCTTACATCTATGTCTTCAAACAACATTACCCTTGGGTCTTTTCTCAACTTTTCATGCATTTGAAGATGCCCTACGTCTACAGCATAAACTAACTTGGCACCGTATTGAAGAAGACAATCTGTAAAACCGCCCGTAGAAGATCCTATATCAAGGCATATTTTATCAGATACATCTATATAAAACTCTTTTATTGCGTTTTCAAGCTTATAGCCTGCCCTTGATACAAATTTTTCCTCTCCTAAAAGCTCAATACCATCTTCTTCTTGCACAAGGGTACCAGCTTTTAAAACAGCTTTACCATTTACAAAAACCCTCCCTTCCATTATAAAAGCTTGGGCTTTCTCACGAGAAGAAACCAAACCCTTTTCCACTAACAGCAAATCTAGCCTTTTTTTCACAAAAGCTCAGATAATTTAAACACTGAATAAAATTTAAAACCTTCCTTTTCTATGTTTTCCCTAGCACCTTCTTCTCTATCTACGATGGTGAATATACCCACCACGTTCAAAGAAGCGTTTTTGCAAACGTTTGCAGCTTTTAAAGAAGACCCACCAGTAGTAGATACATCTTCTAATATAGCCACATTTTTAACGTTTTCTAGCTTACCTTCTATTTGCTTACCTGTACCATGATCTTTTGGCTCTTTTCTTACTACAAAAGGTTTTATAGGGTTGCCTTTTTCAAAGGATATAATTGAAACCGCATATGCCATAGGGTCGGCTCCTAGTGTAAGTCCACCTGCAGCATCAACGTTAAAAGGCTTTAACATATCGTATAAAACGTTGCCAAGTATATATATGCCTTCTGGATCAAAGGTAACTTGCTTTAAATCTATATAATACCTGCTAAGCTTACCGGAAACTAGTTTAAACTTAGGTTCATCGGCTACCAAAAGAGAATATTTTTTTATAAGTTCTTTTAACTTAAGAAGATAATCTTGATTTTGCATATTCCATCAACCCACCAGCTTTTAGTATAGCCATAAGTTCTTCTGGAAATTTAGTAGAAGAATAGCTTTTACCCTTTGTAACATTCTTTACCGTACCGTTTTCAAGGTCTATCTCAAAGATATCCCCATCTTCAGCTTCATCTACAGCCTCTTTGCATTCTACTATTGGAAGACCTATATTTATTGCATTTCTAAAAAATATCCTTGCAAAGCTTTTAGCCACAACCACTGGCACACCAGCGTACTTTATAGCTATAGGAGCATGCTCTCTAGAGGAGCCAGAGCCAAAGTTTTTACCAGCTACTATGATATCACCCTCTTGATGCTCTTTTGCAAAGTTTGGTTTTTCAGAATCTTCCATTACGTGTGAGGCAAGCTCCAAAGGGTCTGATGTATTTAAATATCTTGCAGGTATAATTTGGTCGGTATCTATGTTGTCTTTAAACTTCCATATTTTACCTTTTATAATCATGCCACTTCTCCATGCTTTTTCATTTTTCATATAATCTGCAACAATTAACTCCATTTCGTCTTTTAATTTAAGCCTTTCTTTTTTGAGAGTCTCTATTTGAAGTTCCAAATCAGAAGTCATAGGATGGTGCTTTTCCATCTTCATTATTTCTTTGTCCAACTCATCGTGTTTGTCCTTCAAATACCTATAATGATGATCTTCTTTGTATAACTTTTCTTCAACAGCTTTTCTATCCATATTAAAAACCTCCAGCTTGATGTTAGTATATTATATCATCTTTTTTGGGCTTTTGATAAAAAATAAGAAAAAAACTTATAAAAAAACCCACGCTTAAACTTATCAAATCGGCCACCAAAAGGTAAAATATTCCAGCAAACAAAAAAGGAGCGGAAGCTATCGCATAAGGCCAAAAATAACCTTTTATAGCTTTATAACTCCAATAAGGCTCATGAATTGACGCAGGTAGGTATTGTTTTTTGACAAAATAAGATAATAAGGCAACTATAATACCTAAAAATAATTCTCCTCCAATCAAATAAAACCTAATTTCAAAAGGAAGTTTTATAGGAAGCTTTATTATAAAATAAGACAGCAAAAGTGCTATGTACGATATTGTTATTAAACCTAAAAAACTTTTCCAAAACATCGTCGCTCTTTTATAAAAAATATCCACAAGTTCCATAAAAACATTGTAAACTATTTTTTATGAAAATACTTGTAGATTTAGATGGTGTTTTGGTAAAAGATAAAGAGTTCAACCTTTTCGAAGATTCAAAAACGTTTTTAAGCTTTTTAAAAACCAAAAATTTTAAAATATTATCAAACAACTCAACAAGACCACCTGAAGAGTTGGTGAAAATACTAAACGAAAAAGGATTAAGCGTTGAAGAGCAAGATATTCTAACACCTTTAAAAATACTTCCAGATTATCTTAAAGAAAAAGGCATATCTTCTTGTTTCGTAATAGGTACAGATCACTTAAAAGCTTATCTATCAAAATTTGTAGAGGTAAAAAACGATATAGATGTAGAAAGCGTAATCGTAGGTCAAGACAAACAACTAAGTTTTGAAAAGTTAAAAAAGGCAATATCGGCAGTGTTTTTAAACGGAGCAAAAATAATACCTATAAATCATAGTAAAATTGTAAAGGATTCTGACGGACTTTATTTTCAAGGCTCTGGCTCCTTGGCTTTTATGATAGCAAATGCCACAAACTACAAGGAAGATATACCAAACTTAGGAAAACCCTCAGAACTATTTCTATCAAAAGCTTTAGACAAAAATGAATATAAAGATAGCGTTATAATAAGCGACGATTTTTATACAGACTTGATGGGAGCTAAAGCTCTTGGTATAAAAACAGTATTTATTACCACTGGTAAATATAAAAAAGAAGATTTAGAAAAAACTGATTTTAAACCGGACTTTATAGTAAGCTCTCTAAAAGAAACGGAGGAGATATTATTAAATTTAGAAAAATAATAATATTGCTACTTTTAACAATTGGATTATCTTATTCGGGCCAGCCAGTAAGGATACTATCTGATATTCTAATAAAAGAACCAAACAGCGAAGTTGTAGCAAAAAAGGATGTAGTAATATACTATGGGGATTATACGATATACTGCGATAAAGCTATATACGACAAAAACTCAAAAACTATAACTTTGATTGGACATGTTCATCTTATAAACGTTGTAAGTCAAGAAAACGTTTACGGCAAAATGGGAAAACTAAACTTATTAACAAAACAAGGATACTTTTTAGACGCTCACGGAAAATTTCACAACATATATTTTGTAGCGGATAAAATAACAAAAGATGATAAAATATATTTCATAAAAAAGGGAGTAGTAAGTACTTGTAAAATAGACAGGAAATTAAAGGATAAAAAATTGCGTCTTTGCGTTTTTAGTGCAAAAGTAACCAACAAATACGTATATGCAAATTCAAACATTTTAGCTTACAAAAAACTACCTCTTCTTTATATACCTTACGCAATATTCCCTGTAGGTAAAAGAAGGAGCGGCTTGCTTCCACCTCTTGTAGGCTCAAACACCTACAATACATTTATATACCAGCAGCCCATATATTTTGCACTATCTCAAGATAAAGATATGACAATAACCCCAGAATACAGAAACAACGAAGGCGAAGGATTGGCCTTCCAATATCGTCAAGCTTTTACGAAAAAAGATTACATCAATTTCAACACATACTACTTTAAAGAACCGTCCACGCCGGGAGAATGGTGGTATGGTAGAGATTTATCAACGTTCAGGTCCAACAGATACAGGTTAGACATTTTTGGAAGGTACGACGGGGTTGATTTTAAGCTAGATACCATATCAGACCCTTACTTTATGCAAGATATGTATTTTAAAACCAATCAAAGGACTATACCGTATCTTAGTTCTTATATAAACTACAACAAAAACACGAAAGACTTTTTTGCAGATGTGAGCTTTCACTTTTTTTACGATACCACATCCAACACAAATGCCTATACACTGCAAAGGCTCCCAGAAATAGATTTTTTATGGAAAAACCATCCTCTTTTTGACAACATTTACTACAACATAAGCGCTCAAAACACATATTTTTACAGAGAAGATGGGTTAAAAGGAGATAGGCTTATTGTAAATCCAAACTTAACAAAAACTCTTAACTTTTGGGCTTTTACCAACAGCACAAATATAAACTTTTTAGGCACAAAGTATATAGGCTTGAATCAAAATGGATACAAATCCTCAGCTTATCAAGTGCTTTTTCAAAACAAAACATTTTTTAGTAAAAATTTTCATGTTAAAAGCTTAAATATAAACAACTTTTACGAACTATCATACAACTATCAACCTATCAACAATACAAACAACCCGATATTTGATTACAAAGATTATCAGTCAAACCAAAATTATTTAGATTTTAAAATAAACAACGCATTTACTTACAACGGTTATAATTTTGCAAACGTATATTTAGAAGATGGCTATACATTTTTAAAGCAATATGCTTTCCCCACATACCTTAGTTCACTAAATTCATTTGTCACGTCCGCTAGTTACCAAAATTCAAACCTTATAGTACACAAACCGCTATTGCCACTTAGAGCCACAATAACTTTTAGACCTTTTCAAAACTTATCTTACACTATAGATAGTTTTTACGATTTTAACAAAAACGAATTTCCAGAAGAAAACCAATACATCAACGTAAGTTTCAAAAAGTTTAACTTTTATCTTGGTGATAGCACGGCAAAAGATATAAACAGAAAATATACACTAAATCAGCAAAGCTACGGAGCATCTTATACTTACAAAGCTTTTAACGTAAACGGTGGTATAGTCCACGATGATATAAGTGGACACGATGTATCTAGGTATCTAAACCTAACCTACAACGGAGAATGTTATTCTATATCGTTGTCTTTTCAAGAGTATTTTGACGGTACAAGAAACCAGTATATAAATTACGTTCTTTTGACTTTTAACGTATTTAACTTAGAGCATCTAACCGTACCAATATCTAGGTAATTATATTTTCTCTAATATGGAAGAAAGATATATAGCACCGCCACACGCTTTTATATCTAAATTATAAACATTTTTTAAAATCTGATATTCACCGCCAGAAGCCACTACAAAAGGGTGTTTTGGTGAATAGAAAGAAAACGTTATACCGTCGTAGTAGGGTATAGATTTTAACTCTGATATATCAAGCTTTACGTTTAAAGACTTATTTTTTAAAAAATAAAAAACATTCCGCAGCCTAGTGCTATCGATGTTAAAAGCATCAAGTTTTTTAAAAAGTAAATTTTCATCTTCCAAAAGCATCCAATCAAGGTCATATTTGGAAAGTGTGTTTAAATTTTTTGACGTAAGGGAGCATTTTATATCTTCTTTATATTTATCATCAAACTTTGACAGAAGATCCTTTAGCACGACTTCATCGTTTATATAAATGAAAATATCGTCGTTAAAAAATGCTAAAAGCTTATATATAATATCAATTACTTCAAATATGCCGTCGTCTTTATCGTACCCTATATATTCTAAACCAAGCTGATAATCGGATTTTATTTCATTTTCCCAAGAAAACACTTCACCTTCATAATATATCCTTATAGGTAAAGTCCTTTCTTTTAAAGAAGCTATGTAGCTTGCCACTTGGTAAGTCATATCTTTTCTTAAAACAAACACCTCTTTTGAAGATCTTATAGCGATAAGTTCGTTGTAATTGGTGGTGGTTCTCATTTGATTGTAAAAGCTATCAAACATCGGAAGCTTTATAAAGCTATATCCTTTTTCACTCAACATCTCTTCAGCAAAAACTATAAACTGTTTAAACACTTTTGAAGCTTTTAAATCTAAAAAACCATTCACAGCATCTATTTTATCATAAAATATTAACATGAAAGTAAACGTCATAGGAGCTGGTCTCGCTGGTTCAGAAGCAGCTTATTTTTTAGCAAACAAAGGTATAAAAGTTAGACTTTTTGAAATGAGGCCAATAAGTACTACAGAGGCTCACAAAACGGATGAATTTGGAGAGCTTGTTTGTAGCAACACGCTTGGAAGTTTTGAAATAACAACTGGGGCAGGCCTTTTAAAAAAAGAGATGGAGCTTTTAAATTCTCTTGTGGTAAAAGCTGCAAAATATTCTTATATCAAAGCAGGAAGCGCTTTAGCAGTGGATAGAAACGAGTTTTCTGATTTTATAACAAAAACAATATTGTCTCATCCAAATATAACAATTGTAAGAGAAGAAGTAGAAAGCCTAAATGAAAACGAACTAAATATAGTAGCCACAGGACCACTTACTTCAGAGAAGTTTTCAAAATACTTAAAGTCTTTCATAGAAGATGAGTATCTTTATTTTTACGACGCAATATCTCCTATTGTAGAAGCTTCAAGCGTTGACTTTTCAAAGGGATTTTGGGGTTCTAGATATGACAGGGGAGATGATTATTTTAATTGTACAATGACCAAAGAAGAGTACGATATATTTTATAATGAACTTTTAAAAGCAGAAAAAGTACCAACGAAAGATTTTGAAAGAGTAGTCCACTTTGAAGGATGCCTTCCTATAGAAGAGATAGCATCAAGAGGTTACGAAACACTTGTTTTTGGACCAATGAGCCCAAAAGGTTTAAGACATCACATATCAAAAGACGTGTACGCAATAGTGCAACTAAGAAAAGAAACAAAAGAAGGAGAGGCCCTTTCTTTAGTAGGATTTCAAACAAAACTTACCTACAAAGAACAAGCAAGAGTATTCAGGCTTATACCCTGCCTTAAAAACGCTGTTTTCTCAAGACTTGGTTCAATGCATAGAAACACATTCTTACAATCTAACAAGCTTTTAAGATCAACTCTTGAATTAAGAAAAAATCCAAACATACTCTTTGCAGGACAAATCACAGGAGTTGAGGGATACTCGGCCTCCGCTGCCACCGGTATTATGGCTGGTATAAACGCATGGCTAAAATTAAAAGGCAAAGAGCCTATAGTACCACCAAAAACCACCATGTTGGGGGCGCTATTAGACTATATAAGCACCAAAGAAGGAGAGCTTCAACCTATGAATCCAGTTTTTGGGCTTTTACCAGATATAGAGGTTCACAAAAAGCATAAAAAATTATTAAAAGCTTACAGAGCACTTTTTGATATGAAAAAGTTTATAGAGAACCACAATATATATGATTGACTTTTGGTCACTTTTTTCTTTTATAAACTTGGTTGGCATAATAGCCTTTTCAATATCTGGTGCTTTAAAAGCTATAAAAGAGGGTTTAGACCTTCTTGGCATAACGGTTTTAGCTATAACCACAGCTCTTGGAGGTGGTATATTAAGAGATGTCATTATAAATACAATTCCAATAGCTTTTAAATCTAAAGAAAATATGATATTCGCCGTTTTAGGGCTTTTGATAGGGATATCCATTTACAAGTTTGAAGGTATTGAAAGCTCAATGCTCATACTAATACCAGATGCTGTAGGATTGTCCGCTTTTAGTGCCACTGGAGCCATGATCGCCTATAAAGCAAATGTAAACGTATTTGGAATTGTTATATTGGCTACATTAACAGGGGTAGGTGGTGGTGTTATAAGCGATATACTTCTTGGAAAAGTACCATCCGTTTTAAAAGATGACTTTTACGCCAGTTGTAGCATAATAGGTGCCGTAATTTTTTACATTACGACAGCATTTTTCAAAAACATAACGCTTGCAGCAGCCTTTTGTGTGATATCAGTTTTTTCAATAAGAATGCTAGCAATAATACTAAAATGGAAACTTCCTAAATTCAAGTAGGTGTATAACGAGCAAGCTCTTTGATGTGGTTCATTATAGTATTTGCTACAAGTTTATAGTTTTGAATGTTATCTTCCAATTCTCCAAAATGTATTGGTTTTCCAAAATATACGTTTATAGGTGCTCTTGGGACTGGATACTTTGCTCCTATTGGAAAATTTACATCTGTGTTCTCAATGTATATTGGTACCACTGGTTTTTTAGTTTTTACAACCATTATACCAACGCCGGTTTTTGGTTTCAGAAACTCTCCAGCAGGAGCCCTCTTGCCTTCTGGAAATATAGCAACGTTACAACCCATATTTAAAAGCTCTATAGCCTTCTCAATAGCCTGAAAGTCTCCAGAACCTCTTTGTATCGGTATAGCTCTCATATGGTTATATAAAAATCCTATGATAGGCGCCTCAAAAAGCTCCTTTTTGGCTATAAAATAAAGAGGTTCTTTTACCAAAGAGTTTAGTGTCGGTGGATCTAGATGAGATCTATGGTTTGATGCAAAAATAGCCCCTTCAAGCCCTTCTATATTTTCTATATTAAAAGCCCTAATCTTAAATACACTTCTAAAAATACCTCTTATGCTAAGCCAAATAGGCTTTATCACATATTTACCAAGCGTTGTATCTGGACACCCCATCTTAGAGTATTATAGCATAGTAACAATATTTTTATATTTCTCGCAGAAATAAGATTTGGAATAAGATTGTGAAAACAAAAATGCATTTTTAGATAAACTATATCTTAAATTCTCATCTTGATAAATTTTTACAAGGGCCTTTGAAAGAGCTCCTTCATCTTCTTTTGGTACCACCAAAGCGTTAAAACCATCTTTTGCAAATGGTACTACATCAGTACAAACTACAGCCTTTCCAATAGCCATAGCCTCTAAAACCACCATAGAAAAAGATTCTCTTTTTGAAGAGCTCACAAACACATCACAAGCTCCCACATATGGAAAAGGATTTTTTTTAAAACCTAAGAATTTAATTTTATCTTCTATTTTTAAGCTTTTAGAAAGATTTAAAAGATCTTCTTTTTTAGAGCCTTCTCCTATTATTAACAGCTCTGCATCCAAGTTTGCCATTTTAAAAGCTTTCAAAAGAGTTTTATAATCCTTATCTTCGCTCAATCTACCAACACTTAGAAAAGTAAACTTATCATATCTTATATCTTCTTCTAAAGATAGTTTTTTTATCTTTTCATGATCTATAGCGTTTTCTATAACCACTATACGCTTAGCACCGTATTCTTTTAAATTGCTTGCTGCTTTTTCTGACACGGCTACTGCGATATCTGCATATTTATAAAGTTTTTGTACAGATTTAAGCTCTTTTTCAGAATAAAGCTCTTTGGTAACATGCTCTACAATAATTAATTTAGATTTTACAATATTTTGCTTTTTTAACAGACAAAGCCTCGTATTCATATCTCTTAAATGGGATATTATCACATCAAAACCTGCTACAGCTTCTGATAGTTTCTTTAAAAGTATTTTTTCATATAAAAAAGCCGGTATATAAAATGGCTTATTCCTAATGTTAAATAATATCTTAGGTCTAAAATCTATTTCATAATCTATGATGTTTTTAGCTACTATAAACTCTTGTTCATAATCTTTTAAACATTCAAAAACATCTAAGGCTACCCTTTCAGCACCAGCACCTGCTAAAGTATTGATAACATGAGCTATTCTCATTTTCAACCTAAAATCTTAATATATGATCATATATCATATGATATTTTATCAGAATTTTTATATTTAGTATATGCTAAATGTTTTAGGCAGTTTAGATAAATTAATAAACAAAATAGATATACCAAAAACACAAGAAGAGACAACCCAAACTAATACGCTTTGGCCCTCGGATTTTAAAGATATACTAGATAGCTTTGCTTACAAACAGCGCTTGGATAAAGATAAAGTGTTAGAAGATGTAAGCAAAATATTTCAAGATATTTTTATATTTTTCCAAAATATAGCCAACACATCATCTAACAACACATTTCTAAACAACAAAAACCAAGGCACCGACAAAATTCTAATAAAATTAGACAACAATACCAAAAATTTTGCAGTAAATTTGTTAAAAGATATAGAAAAACTCTCAAAAGATATAAACCCAAATTTTGATACAAACACAATAGAAAATATTATAAAAAATATACAAAATCCTAAATCAAATGAAACATTTCTTGTATCTATATCAATACGCGAAGAAATTGTAACAACTTCAAAAAACACATCAAATTTCTTAGAATCCATATTATCAAACCTTGACAAACACATACTCTCACAAAAAGATATATCATCTCATATATCCTATTTATCTTTTAGTTTAATATTAGAAAAAGAAAATATATCCAAAACTTTAATCTCGCTAAAAGCCCAAAAACCAAATTTAAACAACCCCTTGCCGCAAATCAAACCGATTAAAGACTACGCAAAATTTACTATACAAGAAGATGTACCTATCCCAAACAACACTGCTAAAAATCAAAGTATTGAAAATATATCAAACAACCTTGAGAGTTATCAAATAAAGTCAACAGAAAAACATTTAAAAGAAATCAATATACCATCGGATAAATTCATATCCGAAAGCACAAAGACCAATACTGACAAACAATTAGAAAATCAGCAAACCAAAACAGAACGATTAGATAAAGAAAAATTAGATAATAATCAAAGTATTGAAAATATATCAAACAACCTTGAGAGCTATCAAATAAAGTCAGCAGAAAAACATTTAAAAGAAATCAATATACCATTGGATAAAACCATATTCGAAAGCACAAAGACCAATACTGACAAACAATTAGAAAATCAGCAAACCAAAACAGAAAAATTAGATAAAGAAAAATTAGATAATACAGATAATACTAAAAATATAACTTACAAATTTGAAAATGTTGAGATAAATATAGAAATAAATAACGCTAGAACGGATCAGCCTAAAGATTACATACCTAAAACTTCTCAAGATAACAAAACCAAAGATATTCAAACAAAAGATGCAAAAAACACGGACACAAACCAGCCTAATCAAACTACAAAAGAATATGAACAGGTAGAAAAATACGATGAAAGTAATAAAGCTAACAATATAAAAAATCAGGAACAAGATAATACCAACCAAACAAATAATCAGTTTTCTACAATTAAGAAATCTACCGAGCCGCACAACCCTTCTATAGCTAACGAGCCTACTACTATTAGAAGCGATACCACATCTTATAAAGATACAGAAGACAACAAAAACACTCCAATTAATAAAGACATATCAATTAACAAAGACGAACTATCAAAAAACAACCAGGTAGATATAGTCTCTATCAAAGATAATAACTCAAACATGCTTAACAAAGAAACTACAATAACCAATAATAGTAAATACTATAAAAACATAGAAGATAAAAACATAGAAGATAAAAACATAGAAGAACAAAAACTTTTTAGCAAAAAAGATGAAATTCAATCACCCAAAGAAACTAATGTAACATATTATAAAGAAAACGAACAAAACATAAAAGATTACATAGCAAAAAATGTCAACGCTTTAAATTTAAATAAAGAACCACTTCCAAAAACAAGCTTAAACAATCTTCACGATTTTACAAACCCCATAAAGGATATTATAAAAGAAAGCCCTGATTTTCAGGCTTTTAATACAAACGATAAGCAAAAAGACAACAAAGACCACAGCCAAGGGTTTAACATGAGCTACCAACAAAATATACAAACAAATCAACAGAATACAACAAACAGTATAAATACAGAGAAAATTTTTAAAGAAGTAGAAAAAACTGTATTGAAAGAAACTAAAAATCCAGTTTTAATGAAAAATGTATCCATACAGCTCGACGATGGCACATCTCTTCAGATAAAGTTTAACGCCAACAATTTATCTATAGCAATAAACACAAACACAGAACTTGTATATAAAGATTCTCAGATAAAGGATTTACTAAAAAACCTACAAAACTTAGGTTTTAGTGTAGAGAACATAACAATAAATGGTACAACCATAGAGTCTCAAATGGAATTTTCGCAAAACAAAGAACAAAACAAAGATGATAAAGAAGATTATAAAAAAAGCAATACCGAAGAAAAAGACTTTGAATTCGTAAATGCAATTTGACCTAAAAGAGTGCACAGTCTTAGAAAGGTTAAATAGGTTTGTAGCAAAAGTCATCGTTGACAACAAAGAAACGCTTGTACATGTTAGAAACACTGGAAGACTACCTGAGCTTCTGGTAAAAGGGGCAAAGGGGCTTTTGGAGAAAAAAGAAGGTGGCAAATACCAATGGCACTTAAAAGCTGTGAACAAAAACGGGCATTGGGTTTACATCGATTCTTTGTTGGCTCCTAAATTGTTTTTGGATTTTATAAAAAAAGAAGGTTGGTTTGATATTAAAAGCCTAAAATTAGAACCGAAATATGGCAATCATCATAAATTTGATATATTGATAAACAAAGAAATTATCGTAGAGACAAAATCTGTAAACCTTGTAAAAGATGGAATAGCCATGTTTCCAGATGCCCCGTCAGAACGTGGAACTAAGCATATAGAACTTTTAAAAAAAATATACGCTACAAAAGAATACAAGCCCATGATAGTATTTGTCATACAAAGGCCTGATTCAAACGTCTTCAAACCAAACGAAGAAACGGATCCATCTTTTTCAAAAGCCTTAAAGGAAGCTAAGGAAATAGGTATAGATATACTTTGTCTTGATTGCCATACCTCAGAGAATGAGATTTTCATAAAAGGCCAGATACCAAAAGCTTTTTGATTTATAATATTTCTATGATTGCAGATAGAGTTAAAACACTAAAACCATCGCCCACTTTGGCAGTTAGCGCCAAAGCTAACGAACTGAAAGCCAAAGGTATAGACATAATAAGCTTTGGAGCAGGTGAACCAGATATAGATACACCTGACTTTGTCAAAGAAGCTTGTGTAAAAGCCCTTAAAGAAGGTAAAACCAAATACACACCATCTTCTGGTATCCCGCTTTTAAGAGAAGCATTATCGCAAAAACTCAAAACCGAAAACAACGTAGAGTATAGCCCTTCAGAAATAGTGGTATCTACAGGAGCCAAAATGATTTTGTTTCTCATATTTATGGCTATACTAAACGAAGGAGATGAAGTTATTGTACCTTCACCATATTGGGTAACATATCCAGAACAAATAAGACTGTTTGGTGGTGTGCCGGTATTTGCAGAGCTTCAAGAGGATAACAATTTTGAACTAACGCTTGATATATTAAAAAGATACGTAAGTCCAAAAACCAAAGCAGTTATAATAAACTCGCCTTCAAACCCCACAGGTGCTGTTATATCAAAAGAAAACCTACAAAATATTGTTGAATTTTGTATCCAAAGGAATATATTTATTATATCCGATGAATGTTATGAACACTTTGTATACGACGGAGCTTATATGGTAAGTCCAGCATCTTTTAGTAAAGAAGCTAAGGATATTACTTTCACAGTAAACGCTTTTTCCAAAACTTTTTCCATGACGGGCTGGAGAGTAGGGTATGTAGCTTGCCCATCTTCCTATGCGAAAGTTATAGCGGATTTAAACAGTCAAAGCGTATCAAACGTTACAAGTTTTGCTCAATGGGGGGCTTTAGAGGCTTTAAAAAACGACAATTCAAAAGCTTTTATAGAAAATATGAAGAATACGTTTGCAAAAAGAAGAGCTCATCTTATAGATATTTTAGAAAACTACAACATACCTTATTCAAAACCAAAAGGCGCTTTTTATATGTTTATAGATTTGACAAAGTATAAAAACAATTTTAAAGACGATATAGAAATGAGCTCTTATATATTGGAAAAGGGTAATGTAGCTTTAGTGCCTGGCTCTTCCTTTGGAAAAGATTTTTGGGCTAGGTTATCTTACTGCGTGTCTGAAGACACGTTATCAGAAGGTGTAAAGCGTATAAATGAGGCTTTAAAAGGCTTATGAGAAAGCGCTTAAAAACATCTTTGTTTATCTTAGGTATAGGGCTTTTAATAACTTCGTGCTCAAAACAAAATAACGTAAACGAATATCTAAAATCAAGCTCCAACAAAAACATACCTATAGTAAGTTTAGAACCATCAAAAGATTACGAGATGCTTATAATAGAAAGTAGCGATTGCCCTTACTGCCACAAATTGCAACACGATATAACCACAAATCGAAGCTTGATAGAAGCCCTGAAAAACGTTGAAGTGGCACCGGTTTTGGCAGATGATACTTCAAAACTTTACAAACTAGTTATAAACAACCATAAGCTCATTGGCACTGGAGAAGATATAGCCGCTAACCTTGGAGTAAACGCTTATCCAAACATATTCTTCTTGAATAAAGAAGGTAAGGTTATATTAAACGTGCCTGGCTATGTAAAACCAAAGACAATGGTTTGTGTTATAAACTTTATCACTACAAAAAGCTACAAAAAAGAAGATATAAACTCATACATAAAAGCCAACCACTGTTTATCTTAAAATATATGAAGTTTGATGTGGTAGTTGTAGGAGCAGGACACGCTGGAATAGAAGCGGCTATTGCGGCTTCAAAGCTATGTGATAGTGTAGGGCTTTTTACGATAAACATAGACAACATAGGTCAAATGTCTTGCAACCCAGCCATAGGCGGTATAGCAAAAAGCATTGTGGTAAGAGAGATAGATATATTAGGCGGTGAGATGGCAAAAGCCATTGACGCCACAGGTATACAATTTAAGATGTTAAACAAAAGAAAAGGCGAGGCTGTATGGGCACCAAGAGCTCAAGCGGATAAGCTAAAGTACAAAGAATATATGAAAAAAGTCCTTATGAACATACCAAACTTATACCTTGTACAAGATGAAATAATAGATATCCTTGTAAAAGATAATGAAGTAATTGGGGTAAAAACAAAACTAGGCATAGAATATCAGTGTAAAGCTGTAGTGGTAACTACGGGGACATTTTTAAACGGAAAGATTTTTATAGGTGATAAAGTTTTTCCTGGCGGCAGAGCTTGGGAACCACCATCCACAACGCTTGATGAGTTTTATAAAAGATTTGGATTTACGTTAAAAAGGTTTAAAACAGGGACACCTGCAAGACTTGATAAAAGAACAATAAATTTTGATGAGCTAGAACCAGCACCCGGAGATGAACCAGCACCCAAGTTTTCATTGTTTTCAGTACCAAGAGGTAGCTATTGGTTTGAGCCAGACAAAAAACAAATAAATTGCTACATTACTTATACAAACCCGAAAACCCACGAGATAATAAGGAAAAATCTACATAGAACAGCTCTTTACGGTGGTCTTATAAAAGGAGTTGGCCCTAGATATTGCCCTTCTATAGAAGATAAGGTTGTAAAGTTTGAATCAAAAGCCCAGCATCAGATATTTTTAGAACCGGAAGGGGAAGATACCATAGAAATATATCCAAACGGGCTTTCTACATCGTTACCAGAAGACATACAGCAAGAAATGTATAGGACTATAAAAGGGCTTGAAAACGTAGTACTTATAAGACCAGCCTACGCCATAGAATACGATATAGTAGATCCTTTGGAGCTATATCCAACACTTGAAACCAAGAAGATTAAAGGACTGTTCCACGCTGGAAACTTCAACGGCACAACAGGTTATGAAGAAGCTGCAGGGCAAGGAATATTAGCAGGTATAAACGCTGGCTTGAGGGCAAACAACAAAGAACCTATAGTATTACCAAGATCTGTTAGCTATATAGGGCTTATGGCAGAGGACTTGGCTACGAAGGAAATAGTAGAACCGTATAGGCTTTTTACATCAAGATCTGAGTATAGATTATCGGTAAGACAGGACAATGCACCAGAGAGACTTTTAGAGTTATCCCACAACCTTGGACTGTTGCCCAAAGAAGATTACGAGCTTGCTAAAGAGCTTTTAAGCGGCATCAGGTATTATGTTGATTATTATAAAAGCCAAAAAACCGTTGTAAACTTAGGAGAAAGCCCAAAACCATACACTTTATCTCAAATAATAGCCATCGAGGGTATCGATAAAGTAAAAGAACTTGGTTTTTACGTTCCTCAAAATCTTTACATAAAGGACGAAACGGAAATAATACTAAAGTATGAATATTACATAGAAAAAGAAAAGAAATTAAACGAAAAACTCAAGATGTTTGAACATATAAAATTACCACCAGATATGGATTATGAAAACGTAAAAGGCCTGACGAAAGAGGCTATAGAAAAACTAAAAAGACTTAAACCAGCCACCATAGCTCAGGCAAAAAATATAGATGGTATCACACCAGCTTCCATAAGCGCAATACTAATACATATGGGTATTTTAGGCTAACAAACAGCATACAAAAAACATAAAATTAGTTTATAATACATAAGATGAAAACCAAAGGCTTTAACATATCGCTTATAGTGCAAAGCTTTATCAATCTTGAAAAAGCCTACAAAGATATGTTAAAAAATCTCAAACTTCCAAAAGAATCTTTCGTACAAAATAAACTTGTAATAGACAAAGTGAGGACAGATTTCAACATAGCTTTTGAAGCTGCTATGAGACCTTGCAGACACATATCCCAAGTATTAAATATAAAAACTACAAAACATTGTCTTTACGAGCTTTCTGAAAGCTTAGGATTTCCCTTTGCTAAAGATATGAAAGATCTATCAGAATTTTACGTAAATTATAGAGATTTAAAAAAAGATATAGATCCATCTTATCTATATGATTTTCTTAATACTCACATAAAACTTTTTAGAGATTTTGCAGAACAAATAATAAACTACGTAAAAAATACCACCAAAAATTACCTTCTTATAGATTACGATTTTCTAAATGAAAAAGCTAAACACATAAAAGACGCCGTTGAAAAACTAAGGTTTGTACTATCAAAAGACGAGACAGAGTTTTTGTCAAAACCAATGTACTTTGACAGGGCAAAATACTTTTATCAGGTAGCCTACGATGCTTTGTTTGACATATGCAGGCATCTAGCACCAAAATTTAAGCTAAAAAATCCATCTGACGATTGCCTTGTTGTTATGGCTCAAGCAAACATAGTAGAGAATCCAAACATAGCTTACGATATGATGAGATTGAAAAACAAACTAATAACTACGTGGGATGTTGATCACCGAGAATTTTATGAAACTTTGAAAAAACTATTACCTTACTTTGAAAAGTATATAAAAGAGCTATCAGCCTCTGTAAAAGAGCTTGTAAAAAATGTCTAAATTAGCGCTAGCGATAGACGATAAAAGTTCTTTAAACATCTTGAAAGAATTAGAAGGTCTTTCACTAGTTGTAAAAATAGGGCCCATAGTATTCTTAGAAGAGGGTTTTTCTTTGTTAAAAGCCCTAAAACAATCGGGCTTCGAGGTATTTTTGGACTTAAAATTTCACGATATTCCAAACACTGTTTTAAAAGCTGTAGATGTTTGTGCCAAAAACAATATAGATTATCTTACTGTACATACGCTTGGCGGAAAAGATATGCTAAATCCGCTAAAAGATGTAAAAGGAAACACAAATATAATAGGTGTTACAATACTAACATCCCATGATTCATCTTATTTGGACTTCTTAGGTTCTAAATACAGTTTAGAAGAAATGGTTTTACATCTTACCAATGTTGCTTACGAATGTGGTTTAGATGGTGTTGTATGTTCTGGTTTTGAGGCTTTTAGTATAAAAAATAAATTTCCAAACTTAAAAACCGTTATACCAGGAGTAAGACTTAATAAAGATAAAAAAGACGATCAAAAACGAGTAACAAGCTTACAAGAAGTCGTTGGGATAGCTGATATAGTTGTTATGGGAAGGAGTATATTTAATAGCCCTAATCCAAAAGAAACAATTTTTAGTATATTAAATATGTTAGGAGGTTATCATGGAAACAGTTAGCATATTTATAGACGGTAAAGAATATAAAGCTCCAAAAGGGGAAAATTTACTAAAATACATGCTTTCTGTGGGTATAGAAATTCCTTATTTTTGCTATCTTGATAGATTGCCAGCACTTGGTTCTTGTAGGCTTTGTATAGTGCTCGTAGAAAATCAAAACCGCGTTATACCATCTTGCACACTTCAAATACAAGAAGGCCTTAGAGTCAGCACCCAAGCAAAAGCTGTGAAAGAAAATCAGGCTTACTTGTTGCAAGCTTACATGACAAGACATCCTCTTGACTGTCCTATATGCGATAAAGCTGGTGAATGCGATTTGCAAAACTACGGAGCCATTTACGGACCGCAGACTCAGATAGTCCCAGTATCTGCATTGGAAAAGCACAGAGAAGAACACGATTGGCAAAGTGACTACTTAGAATACTATTCAAATAGATGCGTCGTATGCTACAGGTGTACAAGGGTGTGTGATTACATAAACAAAGCGAAAGCTCTCTATGTAGAAGAAAGAGGTTTTGATTCCAACATAGTGCCTACCGTAAGACCAATTGACACCTCCTCTTGTGATATGTGTGGCATGTGCGTGGACGTATGCCCAGTGGGTGCCATCATATCAAAGCCTTTTAAGTTTTGGTCTAGAAGCTGGCTTTTACAAAACGAAGAAACAGTATGTCTAAATTGCCCCACTGGATGCAACGTAGAGCTTGAGTTTGGTGTAGGAGACTGGAAGTCAAAAGCTCAAGTTTATAGAACAAAACCAGGCAAAGAACTTGATAGCTGCGCAAAGATATTTTTTGGATACGATATGTTAAACGACAACAGAATAAAAGAGCCCATCACAAACCAAAACAGATTTCCTTTTTCAGAGCCAATAGAGATAATAAACAAAAATTTCAAAGAAAAACCTATGGCAGTAATAATATCTCCTTTCATGACAAACGAAGAAATAAGTTTAGCTTTAGACATAGCTAAAAAATCTAGCTCTTACGTTTCTTCTGTAATTAGCGTTGATTTAATTCCATTTTTAAAAGCCTATAAAAAACCAATAGCTCACCTTGACGACATAATCCCAAAAAACAACTTTGTATTTATAGGTGATGATATAAGCTCTATAGCCCCTGTGGTAAGCTATAGAATAAATGGTAAGGTCTACAAAACATCCACTAAAAAATCAAGAGATGACAAATTCAAACCAACTTACATAGATATAGAGAAAATTAATAATATATTAGACAAAGATACAGCTATATTGGTAGATATTTATAGCTTCAGATATGAAGATGCCATAAAGCTTGGAGAAACTCTCAATAAACTAGACACCCCAGTTATGCCAATACCTTTACAAACAAACGCGCTCGGTCTTTACGAAGCTTTAAAAGATATACCGCTGACAGACATAGGTCTCATATTAGAAATGGTAAGAAACGGTGAAATAAAGTCAGTGCTGTTGTTTGGAGAAGATTTATTTGATTATTTTGACAAAGATTTTGTCTTTGAGGCTTTTAAAAACACAAAACTAACCCTTGTAACACCTTTTAAAAGTGAGCTATCCCTTTTGGCGGATGCTTGTATACCAATGAAGCTAACCGGCGAGAAAGAGGGTACTGTACATACGTTAAGAGGAATAAGAAATGTCTCAAAAGTCTTACCTTTCTCAATAGACGACGATATACTAAAAGAGCTTCCAAAATTGGCAGGCATAGGAAATTCTTTCTCTTATAAAGAAGGAACATTGAAAACTGATTACAAAAAAGATACATCAGTTTACAAAAGCTCTTGGGTACTAGAATATAGCAAATTGCTACAGAATCTTGAAAACAAAAACAAAGAAGCGATTATCAATGTCTGAAGTAGTATTTTACCTAAAAGAAAAACTAAAAGGTGAGCTAATTCAGACTCACAGTTCCTTTGTAATCATTACAGATGATATAGTCTATAAAATAAAAAAGCCGGTAAACTTTGGTTTTTTAGATTATTCAACGTTAGAAAAGAGAAAACTTTACTCTTACAAAGAGCTAGAGATAAACAAGCGCCTTTGTAGCGATATATACATAGACGTGTTACCTATATCAAAAATAAACGATAGTTATGAATTTTCAGATAAGAATATAGTAGAGTATGCTGTAAAGATGAAAAGGGTAAGCGATGAGCTTTTTATGATAAACAGATTAAAGGATTTAAACAACAAAGACATAGAAAATATAGCAAAAAGAGTAGCCCGTTTTCACTTAGAAACTAAAAAAGTGTATGACTTTGATGTTTACAATCAAATGAAGTTTAACACCGATGAGAATTTTGAGCAAACTAAAGAATTTATAGGCAAAACCATAGAACAAGAAGATTACGACTTTATAAAGGACAAAGTAAACAGCTTTTATCAAAAGCGTAAAGACCTTTTTTATAAAAGGCAAAAAGAAGGCTATGTGGTAGATGGGCATGGAGATATAAGGTTAGAGCATGTCGTGATGACAAAAGATATATGCATTATGGATGCTATAGAGTTTAACGACAGGTTTAGAATACAAGACCAGATAAACGACATGTGTTTTTTATCAATGGAGCTTGATCTTAAGGGGTATAGAGATTTTACTAAAATATATGAAGATACCTATAAAAACGCTACAAAAGATGAAGATTTTGAAATTTTTTTAGATTTTTACAAATGTTATAGAGCTTATGTAAGAGGAAAAGTAACGTCGTTTTTGTTGAACGACCCCCACGTAGAAAACAAAAGCAGCATTGTAGAAAGTGCTAAAAGATTTTTCAAACTAGCTAAAGAGTATGCAATTAACGTTATCTAACGTAAGACATATTTTGCTTTGGTGTTTACTGTTTACATTTTTTTTATCTATAACCATATTTGAAGCTTTTGTAGTGATATATCTTTTGGTGCTTTTATACGACGAGATTAAAAATAAAAATCTAAAAGGTATTTTAACGGCTCCTATATTTACTTATATTATTCCTGGTCTTCTTTCCAGCATACTGTTTAACATTTCAAAGATAAACCACGCTATTGAAGAGCTTGTTTTTATGCTTTTATATCTAGCAAAAAATTATCTTGATATAGATTATATGAAGTTTGCAAAAGCTGTAAACTTATATTTGATCCTCTTAGGCTTGCCCCTTTCTTTTATAGCCCTTTATAATTTAAAATCAAAAGGCTATGAAATGATTTTGTTTGGCGGAGCTTTTGACTCTGGGTTTATATTTTCCATGATTGCTTTTTCCAGCATCGGTATTTTTTTATATAAAAAGGATTGGAAAAGGTTTTTCTTTTTAGGGCTTTTTTTGTTATACAGCCTCATGGTGGTTTTTAGCACAAAAAGATCAGATTTGCTTGGGTTTTTGGCTGGATTAAGCGTTTTTTTAAGTGCATCCTTGGGTAGTTATTCCAAAAAACTTGTGCTTTCAATATTGGCCGCTTCGGTGCTTGTGCTTTCGATAGGTGGATTTTACGTTTTTAGAAAGGATCCTAGATTTGATGTAATTGTTAAAATCCTAAAACACGAAAAAATAACCACAAAAGAGCTAAATACCGTTTCAAGTTTAAGATACAAAATTATGATACACGCTTTTAGAGTTATAAGAAACGACATCAAAAACAAAAATATACCAGCAATTCTAATAGGGCACGGAGTTAGGAGTGGCGTAAAATTAGACCCAAAGCTTGGTCTTGAAAAGTTTGAATCTTTTGAAGCCATATCTGAATACATAGAAAAAGGCCTTATTGGATTAATTGGTCTTTTATGGTTTTATTGGAGGGTGCTAAAATTCAGCTTCAGTTTAAAAGCGTTAAAGCCAGAGGACTTTCTTTTTATACCTTTTGTAGCCACTATGATATATCAGCTTTTTGGTTCTTTGTTTACATTTTTTTGGAGCCTTTACCTTCCTCTAATTTTGCTTTTGTTTGGTATTGCTGAAAATTATTATGAAAAACGCTAACATACATATAGGCATAAGTGGCTATTATTACAAAGATGCTATAGGAAGATTTTATCCAAACGGCGTAAGGCCGTCTGAGTTTATACTCTATTACCAAAGATTCTTCGATAGTGTAGAATTAAATTTTACTTTTTATAGATATCCTCAAAAACATCATATAAAGTCTATGCTTAAAAAAGCACCAAATCTAAGGTATGCAATAAAACTACACAGAAGCTTCACACATTTTAAAAATTACGACAAAGAAAGCTTGGAGAAGTTTATAGAAGACATAGAACCGATAACGTCTTCAGGGCGCTTTATAGCCATTTTGATACAATTTCCACCATCTATACACTATAAGGAAGAAAATTTAGAGCATGTAGAGGCTCTCATAAAAAGCTTAAAACCATTACCTTTAGCAATAGAGTTTAGAAGTAAGTCTTTCAATAAAAAAGATGTTTTTGAGCTTTTAAAAGAAAACAACGTTAGCATAGTAAATGTAGATGCTCCAAAAAAAGAAGATACCTTGATAGGACCTTGGGTTAGCACAGCAGACTTCAACTATATAAGAATACATGGAAAAGATGAAGAAAATCCTTACAAATACATATACAGTATAGACGAGCTGAAAAAATTAAAAACAAAAATAAGAAAAATAGAAGACTACAAGCCTACTTACATATTTTTTAACAATACCTTTGGGGCAGGAGCTTTTCTAAACGCACTTGAAATGAAGCGTCTATATGGATTTGAGGTAGACATACCAGACAAGTTGGAGGCTATAAGAAATCAAAACATATGGGTATAGCGTTTTTTGGTGGTAGCTTTGACCCGATACATATAGGGCATATACTTGTGGCAAGAGATGTGTGTGAGCTTTGCAATGTTGATAAAGTATATTTTATGCCAGCCTTTATATCACCTTTTAAACCTAAACCAATAGCAAATCCAAAACAGCGGCTTGAAATGTTAAGGCTTGCCCTAGAAGGTGAGTCTTGGGCTTTTATAGAAGATGTAGAAATAAAAAAAGAAGAAGTATCTTACACCTACAAGAGCGCTATAATACTAAAAGAAAAATATCAACAGCCACCAACATTCATAATAGGCTACGATGCTTATCTATCGCTTGACAAGTGGTACAGGTATAAAGACCTTGTGAAAATTGCAAATTTTATAGTAGTAAAAAGAGGGAAAACAGATACACTAAAAAAGGACGATGTAGATGCAATTTTCTGCAACACAAGAACTATAGATGTTTCTTCTACGGAAATCAGGATCCGCATAAAAGAAGGCAAAAGCGTAAAATATATGATACCAGACAAAGTATTAGAATATATATTAAAAGAGGGTATTTATGCCAAAAGCTGAAAACTATGTAAGTTTAGATATTTTCTCTTCAAACATACCAGCTTTTAACTATGAAGATAGTGTTGATATGGTTTATAAGTTTTTCAAAGAAAAGCCTTTTTACAAATACGTCGTTATACTAAAAAACCAAATACCTATAGGCATAGTCAAAAAAGACGACATAGCTTTTGCAAATAGAAATTTAAATGTAGGAGAATTGTCAAAACCTCTCCCCAAAGTCAAAAACACTAACATAAACCCACAAAGGCTTTCAGATGTTATTGAGGTCTTAAGGCTCCAAGTGTCTGATATATTTTTGGTAAACAACAAAAATCAATACATAGGAGTAATAAATTACGATACAGTAATACACTATCTAAGCAAATTCCCAGACTCTTCTCAAGACAAAATATCTAACATGTTAGGAAAAGATTACTATGCGGTGGTTATAGGTTTTCAGGATTTTAAAGAACTAAAAGAAGAGCTTGGTTATAAGATAGATTCGTTGTTTAAACTAATAAAAGATCTATTAAAAAATATGTCTAACGAATGTTGCACTTATATAGAAAAATCTGATAGCGATATATACAGTGTGCACAAAACAAAAATCACAAAAGATATTGTAAATAAATTCTTTGATGAATTTTATAAAGAATACAACATCTTGTTTCAAACCCATAAAACACCTGTTATGTACGCCATCGTGCTAAATTTAAACAACATAAAATCTTACGATGCTTTCATAAAACGAATAGATATCTTAAAAGTTTATATAAAAGATATGAAAAATACCGTAGCGATAATTGATGGATTACAGCCTCTTCTTATAACGCACTTATCGAAGCAAGATTATCCAACAGTCCAGCTTATAAAAGCAAAAATATCATCCTCTATACAAGACATAGTTAACAATCTAGTAAAAACTGAGAAAAACCTATGGGAATTTGTGGTTTATGATATGTTTAAAAAGTATCCTTTTTACGACCTTATCTACATAATGAACGAATCTGGAATCCAAATATCCAACAACATAATAAATCCAAACATATCTAAAAGTGTAGCCACAGGGAAAAAGGGGGCAGACAGGTCAAAAGAAGTTTATTTTAAAAATGCATCAGAAACCCCTTACATAACAGAAGTTTATCTTTCTAAAGCCACAGATGATTTTTGCATAACCGTTTCTCTGGCTTTTAAATATCAAAACAAATCTTATGTAATAGCTGGAGATATAGCGTATTCTGATATAGGGAAAATTAACCTGCAAAGTTAATTGCTTTTAAGGTAAAATGATAAGTAGGAGGTATTATGAAATTTTACAAAAGCAAAATACTAATAAGCGCTATATTTATGCTAACTCTAACAAATATTACATTTGCCAACACCAAGATTGATAAAAATGTTGATAAAAGCCATAACACTATAAACCAACAAAACAATACTAACAACAGCTTTGAAGAGCTTTTACACAGCACACCAGGAGTTTTGGTAAATAGAGTTGTAGCTTCCGTAAACGGTGAGCCAATATTACAAAGCGATTTAAAAATAGCAATGGTATATTTTGGTACAAAGGATGCGAAACTGGCTTTGAAAAGGCTTATAGATATATACTTAATATACCAATATTTGAGCGAAAACCATATGGCCACACCAGAGAGCTTCTTAGAACAAACCATAAAAGATATGGCTTCTCAAAACAACATTACCGTTGAACAACTTTACGAAGAGCTAAAAAAACAAGGTATATCACCAAAAGAGTTTAGAGACTTTTTAAGAAAAGAGATTTTGGCAACAGCTGGCTTTGGAGAATACTTAAGAAAAGCCGTCAAAATTACACCTTCTGATATCGAGCTTTTAAAATTAAAATACGGCAAACCTAAAATAGAAAGAGACATTGAACTTCTTATAGTACCCAAAAAAGACAAAGATAAACTAAGCAAGATTTTAAACAACACCACAAGCTTAAAAACGATAGCAGATAAATTAAACCTAACCCCTCAAGAATTAGAGGTGGCAAAAGGAGATTTGAAAAAAAACTTAGACGAGCAAGTCTGGAAAGCATCAAAGGGCGATATGGTTTTTGCAGAGGGTAAAAACAATATATACGTTGCCAAGGTTAAAAACATAAAACTTGTATATCAAAACATAGACTTAGATAAATTAAAGAAAAAGCTTTTAGAAGAAAAGATGAAGAAAAAATACGATGAGATTTTACACAAACTCAAAAAAGAAAGCTACATAAAGGTATATCTTCAGTAATGCGCGTGAAATTATGTATTTTAGCGAATCTTTTGAAAACGACGTATACGTAGTTTTAGACATAGAAACCACAGGACTTAATCCAGATGAACATGAAATAATAGAAATTTTTGCCTTTTTGGTGGAAAAAGAAAGAATCACAAAACAATTTCACAAGCTCATAAACCCAGGCTTTTTCATTCCAAGAAGGATAACAGAAATAACAGGAATAACAAACGCTATGCTAGTAGGTCAACCAAAGATTGAAGAGGTTATATACGATTTTGATAACTTTGTAAAAGACTATATCATAGTAGGTCACAATGTAAAATTTGATTTATCGTTTTTAAGCAAAGCTTACAACGTATATCTTCAGAAAAAACTACACTCTCCTAACATCTGCACCCTTGAACTTTCCAAAAAACTTATACCTAACCTAAAATCCTACAAACTTTCTGCGATAGCAGATTACTTTAACATAAAATACGAAAGACTTCACAGAGCAAAAGACGATGCTCTTTTAACTTACAATATATTCAATAAGTTAATTGATATAATAAGACACCAATACAAAAAAGAATTAAGCTATTTTTATCTTAAAAGCCTAATAAACTCAAAGATATAGCAAATTCAAACGATTAACATGACATTCATGTCATTTATAATTTAGATAGCTATTGAAACAAAAAACTTATAAAATAAGCACTTGCATAAAATAAAAGAAGAGCTTAATAAAATAAGAACTCTCAGAAAAATATATCTATCCTGCAGAAAGCCTTCTTTTTAGCTCTTCTATCTCCCGCTCTTTCTCAAGTATCTCTTTTTCTTTATCTAGGATCATTTTTTTCATATCTATGTCTGCTCTTTGATATTTGTTGTCTAAATTTTTGTATTCGTTCTTGCAGTCTTCTAACTCTTTATTTAGGTTTTTTAGCTTTTCAGATAACGATAAATTTTCTTCTTTAAGCTCTTCTATTTTTTTCTTATAATACTCTAAATCTTTTGATAAAAACTCTATCTCCTTTTCTTTTACCGCCAGTAGAGCATATAAGCTAGAAAGTTCTTGCATTAGTTCTTGCTTCTGAAATTCGGCATACCTTTGAATATTGATATATGTGGCTATAAGAGCGCCATCTGGAAGAGCCTTTAATTTTTCTATAGAATCCGATATAGCCTGCTCTCTTTCTTGGGACTTCTCTTTGTTGTTTTGAAGATTTTCGTATTCGTCTGATGTCAAATACACATACCATATACCATCATCTTCTTTTGCTCCATTTAATATGCCAGCTTTTATCCTGTTTTTGACAGTATTTAATGACACTGACATCATTGCTGCATACTCGCTTGCCTTCATTTTGATATCACTCATTACACTTACCTCCAATATATTGATAATAATAATATATCATTTACTATCATTGATGTCAAATTTTCTTGATATCAAAGTATAAAAACCTCAATTTGTTAATATAATGGTAATTATGTTAACATAAATATGTGTAAAAACATATTTATAAGTAAAAATAGTAGCAATTTACCTTTCAGCGTTTGCTAGTAAATATTAAATATGCTTAAATACTTGATAAAATCTATAACAATGAAAAAACAAACTTTATTCTTATATAAATGAATTTTGTTTTTAGCTTTTAGAAAAAATAGAATCAGTTATATAAAAACTTGCCTACTTTGGAAGAAACGTAACTGAGATAACTATGCCTTCAAGAAGACCGCCTTTACTTGTATTGATGCCAAGCTTGGTAACAAATAAAGAAGTTCAACATTTACTATGATGCCTATCGTACCTGCTAAAATTGCAAAAGCAAATTTTTTAATCTAATAACTCCATCCAAAATATTTAAAAACCTGTTTTGCCTCGATTACATAGTTGTAAAATTCTTTAGCACAATTATTTTTATTACCTTTATAAGTAAGAGATATATCCATATCTCTATATATCACATGGCGCTTTGGTACATAGTAATCTTTTATATGATGAGCTATAGCCCATATGTTGTATATGATAAAAGCGTTTACATTTTTATGTGTATTCCAATATTCTAATGCGTCTTTAGAGTTGTAAGATACATGGACTATATTTTTTTCTATAGCTTTTAAAAGCTTAAAATCTCCGTATTTCATCGCCATATCTTCCCAAAGACCTACTTGACCAGCACCGTTTACTACAAGTATTTTAACACCAGGTTTAGCCAAATCTTTAAAGCTTTTTATTTTTATATTTCTATATATAATAGCAGAAGGCCTGTAATAAATAGGTTTTATAGTAACCCTATCTATGTTTGATAACTTTCTTAAAAAATCTTCCATCATATTTTCTGATCCACTATAAATAATATCTCCATTTTTTAAAGCATCTTTTTTCCAAACCGGCAAAGAACCGGCTTTTACAATAGCCTTACACTGATTTTGATTTTTATTGAACTCTTTTGCTATATAGTTTATTGCTGGGTAGGGCCCTCCTGGGCCATATATATGTATTAGCATGACCATTCCTCCAGTTTTTTGTTAAAACAAAATGTAAAGCAATAAATTTATTATGCAATACTATATACATCATCAACATATTATGGCAAAGTAAAATCTAACTTATAAAACAAATATAAAAAATACCATTGCTTTTAATAAAATTAAAAATTATTATATTGTCTAAATTTCAAATCTTAGGAGGTCACATATGAAAAGCTTGAAAGCTTCGTCTTTGATATGATTATATATCTAACAACGGTACCGGTTCGGCGTTGTTTGGTGTTTTAGCTACCACTTACAACGGAAACTTGGTAGTATAATTATACAGATTCAAACTACAACACGCTAAACGTATTATGTACACCTGGATACTGCCCTACATCAAATACTCAATCCTTAGCCATGTGCAAACCAGCTAGCGGTATATCACAACCGTTTTCTCCATAATTTATAATCTAGTAGGCGAAGGGCTTTACGGCCCTTTGCTTTCACATAATCTCTGGTGCTTTTATGTTTAAAATATCAAAGATTATATCAAATATCTTTTGAGTGGCATATACCAAAGATATACGCTTTTTCGTGATAGCTTCATCCGGTGTAATTACCTTGTGTGTGTTGTAAAACTTGTGAAAGCTTTTTGCTATATCAAGGGATAACTTTACCACAAGGCTTGGGTCTTTTTTTATAACTCCTTCAAAAAGCATATCTTTTGAGGAAAGTATCCGCTTCATAAGTTCTAATTCCTCTTCTTCGTATATATATCTATCTTTGTAAAAGCCAAATGAAAAAGGTTCTTTTAACTGCCTTTTTATACCCATAGTCCTAGCATAGGCGTATTGTACATAAAATACGGGATTTTCAGAGTTTTGAGTTCTTACTAAATTTATGTCTATATCAAGAGGGGTATCTGCTTTTTTTGTTAAAAACATAAACCTTAAGTTATCTGCTCCTATATCTTCTATTACATCGCTTAGTTTTAACATTTTACCGGTACGCTTTGACATTCTCACCTCTTGTCCGTCTTCAAAAAGCCTTACTATCTGAAAGAGTTCAACACTTAGCCAATCTTTTGGTATATCAATAGCTTCCAAAGCTGACTTTAAACGAGGTATGTAACCGTGATGATCCGCACCCCACAAATCCACAGCTTTTTTATATCCTCTTTGGTATTTATCCAAGTGATAAGCTATATCAGAGGCAAAATATGTATAAGATCCATCACTTTTTCTTAGTACCCTGTCTTTGCCTTCGTCTTTTGACTTAAACCAAATAGCCCCCTCTTTTTCTTCTATAAGGTTTTTTTCTCTTAAAAGCTCAAAAACTTTTTCTACCTTATCTTTTAAAGTTCTTTCGCTAAAATATATATCAAACTCCACATTTAAAAGCTTTAACGTATTTTTTATATCTTCCATCATCTTTGATATTGCGAAATCCTTGACAGCTTCAAAATCTATATCCTGGCAAGTATGCAATGCTTCCAAATTATGTTCTTTTAAAAATTCTTTTGCCAAATCTTTTATGTAATCTCCCTTGTACCCGTCTTCTGGAAAAGGATAGATGTTAGGATTTATATAATGCAATACGCTTTTTGCCAAAAGATTCACCTGATTTCCAGCATCGTTTATATAGTATTCTCTATCTACTTTTATATCAAAAAATCTAAACAACCTATAAAGCACATCACCTATGACGGCTCCTCTTCCATGCCCAAGATGTAAAGGACCTGTAGGATTTGCGCTCACATACTCTAAATTTATCTTATCATCGTTTTTAATACCAAAAGCCTCAAAAATAGTCTCGTCTTTAAGATAGTTTATAGGATTTTCTAAAAACTCAAACAAAATCTTCTCATAAAAAACGCTTGATAGCTTCATATTTACAAAGCCGTTTAAAGCCTCTACCTTTTCAAAGTAAGACATGTTTTTAAGACTATCTGCAATATAACTGGCTATGTCTTGAGGTTTTTGTTTTAAAGATTTTGACAATAAAAAAGCTACATTTGAAGCAAAATCTCCAAAAGACTCTTCTTTTGGAAGTTGTATCTGAGGTTCTATATCAACATCGTACAAATTTTTGATAGTTTCTTTAACAATTTCTTTTATTATTTGTTTCATGTGTGCTCCTTAAGAAGGTCTTATAACCGCTAAAAGTATTACGCATACACCAGCTATGATAAGAAATGGGCTTACTATTTTTATAAACTTTCCATAAGCTTTTATATCGTTTTTGACATGTATAAAGTATACGTTTAAGGCTTCCATTGGCAAGAAAAAACCAAAAACTATTGGAAGCTTCATCATAAGCCAAGGTATAGGTTTAAACCCAAGTATAGAATACATCCCTATACCAAAAAATATTACTAAGAAAAAGGCAAAAAGCTCTAAGTTTACAAGCTTTTTATAAAATTTCCACATATAATCGTAATCGCAGTTTATACCTTTTTCATAAGCTACAATGGTAAAAAGCCCCAATGACGAAGAAGCACCAGCCCATAAAATAATAGACATAATATGTAAAGCTTTTAAAATAAGAAATATCATATAAGCTCCTTTGGAAACGGTTCAAGGTAAGTTTGTTTTAATATATATTCATCAGCAAACCTTATGGCAAAGGATTTCAACATGTAAAGAGGTACAAACAAATCTACCTTGTCTTCCTTAAAAAGCTTCAAAACTTCCGTAAAATGCCGTCTTTCAGCGTTATTTAACTTTCTTGAAAAATAGCCAAAAATATGCTCCAATACATTTATATGATTTAACCTTTTTCTTTTGGAGTTTAAAGCTTGTAGAAATTGCTTTTTATATGTATCTTTTACACTATCAAAATCCTCATTTTTAGAAGATGCTACAAATCTACCTAAAAATCTCATAATATTTTGATTATAATACATTAGCATAAATTTATACCTTGTATGAAATTCTATAAGTTCGGAATAATCCTTCATATTTTCAAAAGCCTCTCTTAAATCTGCTATAGCAAATATTTTTGTGAGAAAATCATATCTTATACCATCATCCAAAAGCCTTTTTTCTTCTTCTATAGGATAATTTGGAAACGCTTCTAAAACTTCTCTCGCAAAAAAACCAGGTCCTTTACCAAGACTTTGACCGTTCTTGTGAAAATACTTCGCACTGTAAACCCCGCAGGAAGGAGATTTTGATTTTAGTATAGCTCCATCAATACTTATATTTTTCACAAAATTCTTTGAAAATTCAACCATTTTTTGGGTAACATCAAGCCCTGTAGAAGGTTGAACAAGTCTTAAATCATCATTTTCTTTTTGTATTAAAATAGGGTCTCTTGGGATACCAAGCCCTATTTCTACTTCTGGGCATGCTTTAATTATGTTTACAAAGTTTGATAAGCTTTTAACAAAATCATCACTTATGTAGGCGCCGTTGTATCTACAAGCCTCAAAAAAACAAGAGCTTACAAGGATATTAGGCTTTACCAACGGCCTCATCCAAAGCGCTTAAAAATATATCTATACGATTTTCTACCTTGTCTTTTTCCTTTTCTTCTTTAAAATGCTCTAAAGCTTTTTGTTTTAAAGCGTTTTTATCTATAGACGTTTTACCTTTTAGTTCTTCACACAAGAAATCTGATACCGCTAAAAGTTTTTTACAGCGCTTTGTAGCTTTAAACTTACAATCTACTATAACATCGTTTTCTTTTTTTATGAAAAGCTCAAGACGATGGCAACCCTCTTTGCAAAGCCCATACATTAAACCTTCCAAATTTTCTGAAATTTCGTTTTTAAGACCTACCTTTAGATATTCATCCACCTTCATTTATAAGCACCTCCGCTATTTGGATTGCATTCGTCGCAGCACCCTTTCTTATGTTATCTGCCACCACCCACATAGATAAACCGTTGTCAAAAGCCCTATCTTTTCTTATCCTTCCTACAAACACCTCGTCTCTTCCTTCTACTACTATTGGTATTGGATATACACCATCTTTCGGCTCATCCATGAGTATTACACCTGGGGCTTTTCTTAAAAGCTCTCTTACTCTTTGAATATCAGGTTCTTTTTTTAATTCTAAACTTATAGCTTCCGAATGACCGTAAAATACGGGTACTCTTACGGTGGTGGCTGATACTCTTATGTCGTTGTCATGAAGCATCTTTCTCGTTTCGTTTAGCATCTTTGTTTCTTCTTTGGTATACCCATCTTCTAAAAATACGTCTATCTGAGGTATTACATTAAAAGCTATACGTTTCGGCAAAACTTGATTTGGCTCTATCCTTTTCTTTTGACACCAATTTTCCGTTTGAATTTTTAGTTCTTCTATAGCTTTAGCCCCAGCCCCTGACACAGCTTGATAAGTAGATACTATAATCTTTGATATGCCAAACTCATCGTATATTGGCTTTATAGCTACAAGCATTTGAATTGTAGAGCAATTTGGATTTGCTATTATACCTTTATGTTTTTTTATATCTTCTTTGTTTACCTCTGGAACCACCAATGGCACATCATTGTCCATTCTCCAAGCTGAAGAATTGTCTATCACCACAGCCCCGTCTTTAGCAAACTTAGGAGCCCATTCTTTACTAACTGAAGACCCAGCAGAAAAAAGCGCTATATCTATACCTTTAAAAGACGTTTGTTTTTCTAGAGCCTCCACTTTATGTTCATGACCTTTAAACGTCATTGCTTTGCCTTCTGACTTTGAAGAAGCAAAAAGCCTAAGCTCTTTTACAGGAAAGTTTCTTTCTTCCAAAACCTTTAAAAATGCTCTTCCTACTTCACCAGTAGCTCCCACTATCGCAACATTTACCATATAGAAGTATTATAATAAATTAAAAATTGTTCTGCAACGAATTTTCTGTATAATATACTATATGGAAACAAAAGATGTACTGAAATATCTATGGAAAGGTTTCTCCTACATTATTGTAGCTTATGGATACTATCTTTTTTACGTATTTTGCCTTGATACATTTTATAGATTTTACAGCTATACAAAATCTCAATACTTAGCTATATTTGTAACCATCGTAGCCATAAGTATAGGCTTTGGTATTTGGTTTTTAGGAAAAAAGAAAGAACAATGAGATTTTTTGTAGGAATCTTTACCACCAAAAAATTAGAAGAGCATGTAAATAGGCTAAAAAACGAAATTTCTGATGCAATATTGGGTAAATGGGTAGAGCCTCAGAATCTACACATTACACTGCAGTTCATAGGTAACGTTGAAGAGTCAAAAAGGGTTAATCTTCTTTACAACCTTGAAGAAATATCAAAAAACTTCTCACCTTTTACAGTAGCCTATACTGGTGTTGGAGCTTTTCCAAACACGAGCAAACCACGTATTCTTTGGATAGGCATCTCAAAAGGGGCAAACAGTTTAAAGATATTGGCAAACAAGATAATAAAAGTTAATGCTAAAAGCGGCATAGAACCGGAATCAAAACCTTTTTATCCGCACGTAAGCATATGCAGAATAAATGAAATAACTTCAAACAAAATATACCCATTCATGAGAAAACACAAAGATATCTTTTTTTTAGAAGAAGATATTACAAAAATAGCCCTTGTTAAAAGCTCGCTGACAAGCGTAGGACCTATATACACCATAGTAGAAGAATTTTATTTGAAAGGGAGCGATGTTAAAGCATGAGCACTTACAAAGAAGCTGGCGTAGACATAGAGAAAGCAGACCGTTTTGTAAGCTTTTTAAAAGATAGATTAAAAAATCTTAACAAAAACCTAAAACAAGCTCTTCCTTTCGGAGCTTTTGCAGCGGGTTTTTTGGTAGAAGATTGCGATTTGGTGATTACGTCTACCACCGATGGAGTTGGCACAAAGCTAAAAATAGCCCAAAGCATGAACGTGCACAACACCGTAGGTATAGACTTAGTAGCAATGAACGTAAACGATATAATTACCACTGGCTCAAAACCAACAGCATTTTTAGATTACATAGCCATAGGTAAGATTGAAGAAAATCTTATAAATCCTATAATAGAAGGCATTATAACAGGATGTGAGGAAGCAAATACACCCCTTGTGGGTGGAGAGACTGCAGAAATGCCTTCTTTCTACAAAGATGGTGAGTACGACTTAGCCGGTTTTTGCATAGGTATTTGTAAGAAGGATGAAGTTGTTACAGGGCAAGATGTAAAAGAAGGTGATACTATAATTGCTATACCATCTTCTGGATTTCACAGCAACGGTTTTTCTCTTGTAAGATATGTATTAGAAAAGCACAATATTAAATATGATGCTTATATAAAAGAGTTTGGGAAAGAACTTTGGGAAATATTGTTAACACCCACAAGAATATACGTAAAAGATGTTTTTGAGCTTAAAAACAAAATAAAGATAAAAGCTATGGCTCATATAACTGGCGGAGGAATACCAGGAAACCTAACGAGGGTTATACCAGATGGTTTAAGAGCCGTAATATCAGCTTATAAGGTACCGGATCTATTTTTATGGTTTCAAAAGCTTGGAAATATAAAAAAAGAAGAAATGTATAAAACTTTCAACATGGGAATAGGATTTATGATCGTTGTTCAAGAAAAAGATAGAGATATCGCTCTAAGCACTATAAAAGATGCCTTTATTGTAGGGCACATAGAACAATCAAAAGACGGTAGCAAAATTGTTTTAAATGACATATAGTCATAAAAATTGAGTATAGTCATAACTATTTAAAAATTTGCTTATAGATTAATATTATCAACTTAAAGGAGGTTGCATTTATGTTTGAATATAGCGATATAGTTTTAGATCACTTCCTTAACCCAAGGAACGTCGGGGTTTTGGAAGATGCCAACGGTGTAGGCCAGTGCGGAAACCCGGCTTGCGGAGATGCCATGCTTTTTACTATAAAGGTAAATCCTCAAAATGACGTCATAGAAGACGTTAGGTTTAAAACTTTTGGATGCGGTTCTGCCATAGCAGTTTCTTCTATGCTCACAGAAATGATAAAAGGCAAAGATATAAACTACGCTTTAAACCTCACCTATAAAGATATATTTGACCAGCTTGGCGGGTTACCACCCCAAAAGATACACTGCACAAACTTAGGCCTTGAAACGCTTCATGTAGCCATAAGAGATTATCTTACAAAACAAGGAAGATTGGAAGAAGCAAACGCTATACCAACATGCTTTGAAGAATCTGAGGAAGAAGAAAGCCAAGAGTTTGGTTTCTTAACCACATAAAATGAGTCATAAACCAAAAGCACTTGTCTTATTTTCTGGTGGGCTGGATAGCCAGCTCGCCGCAGTGAATATTAGTAAAGTTCAAGGTATAGAAGTAAAGCTTGTTCATTTCTACACTGGTTTTTGTATAACAGAGCACAAAAGGAGGTTGGGCATTCCCAACAAAGACGGTAAAATACCACAAAACCCTGCCTTAAAAGCGGCTGCACAATTAGAATTACCCATAGAAATAATGGATATATCTCAAGAGTATATAAATGTAATTTTAAACCCTAAATTTGGCTACGGCAAAAACGTAAACCCATGTTTGGACTGTAGAATTTTTATGCTTTTAAAATTAAAAGAGATAATGGAAAAAGAAAATTACGATTTTATAGTCACCGGCGAAGTGCTGGGACAAAGACCTATGTCTCAAACAAAAGATAAACTTTTCATAGTAGAAAAAGAAACAGATCTTAAAGGCCTTATAGTTAGGCCTTTATCTGCTAAACTTTTACCAGAAACCATACCAGAGCAAAAAGGTATCATAAAAAGAGAGTTGATGTGGAATATATCTGGGCGCTCAAGAACAAAGCAAATAAATCTAGCAAAAATTTACAACATAGATTATGAGCAACCGTCTGGGGGATGTTGTTATCTCACGGATGAGCACTTTGCTGTAAAGTTTAAAGAGGAAATGAGCTTTAAAAAATCTCTAAATTGGGACGATTTAAGTCTTATGACAGTAGGAAGACACCTAAGGTTACCAAACGGGACTAAGATGATAATTTCAAGAAACGAAGGCGAAACAAAGTTTCTAAGCGGTTTTAAAAATAGATTTGATTATGCTTATGTAGAAAATAAAGCTATCGCTATATTAAAAGACCTAAGCGTAGAAGATATAGATTACATAGCAAGCATAATGGCAAGATACTGTGGCAACAAACCTACATATGTAAATATATCAATAGATAAAAATATGATAAAAAAAATTGCAGAGCCTTTAGAAGATGATATAATAAATTCTTTCAAGGTAGGAGTAGAAAGTCATGTTAGATGACATTAAGGCAGATATAGAGCACGACGTGTGTGGTACTTATTGTCCGATACCTATATCAGAGCTAAGCAACCAGATAAAACAGATGCGGATAGGACAAATAATTGAGCTTATAGCAGATGATCCTGGTGTAGTAGAAGATGTGCCAGCGTGGTGCAAAGCTACCGGACAAGAGTTTTTAGGAATTTATGAAGAAGATGGTGAGTTTCACGCTTTTGTAAAAAAAGTTAAAGACTGAGGAGGTCTTATGAACAACGTAAGGTTAAGCATGGATATGGTTTTGATGGAGCTGTTTGAAGTGGTGCCAGAAAGCAGAAACTTACTGATGGATTACGGTCTTAAAAAGCTCATAGAAGAGGATGTTTTAGATGTATTGGGAGATAAACTTTCGGTTCATGGTCTTTTCAGAATATCAAGGGTGCCAGAAGAAGAAAAATACGAAGTCTGGAACAAGATAGTCTCTTTAGCTTCTTAAAGGGGTGTGTTTATGGAAGACAAACTTCAAGAAGTAGAAAGAATCTTACAGATGATAAGGCCTGCTTTAGATACTCATCATGGGAATTTAAAATTGGTGGATGTGAAAGACAACATAGTTTATCTCCAATTTGAAGGCGGATGCTCTGATTGTCCTGTAGTCGATGTGTCGGTAAAAAACGTTATAGATACATCTATCAAAGGTAACCTTAGATGGGTTAAAAAGGTAGAGATTTTATATCCTAAAATCAATATAAGCCATTAACAACCATTAATAATAGCCGTTTATTAAGAAATATACAGGTAAATTAATTGTTATCTTTTTTGGTGGTTTTCTAAAAGGCGAAAGTTCGTATATAATTTTTGGTGCACTTTCGTCTAAAATCTTGTAACCGCTCGATTGTACAACTTTCAAAGAAGACCTATCTATTGTTCCATTTTTGTTTATAGTAACTCGTACTACCACCTCGCCCTTTATACCAAGCCTTTTTGCTTCTTTAGGATACAAATCTCTTTCTCTAGCCTGTTTATTAAGATATCTGATAAGCCAGCTAAGATATTGATAAACGCTTTCTTCTTTCTTTACAAATTGTTTTATGTTTAAATTTAAATTTGCCTTTGCATTGTAGTGTTTCTGTCCTTCCTTTGTTATAGGAGTAGAAGGTAAAGATGCCTTTGTGCTTGGTTTGGAAGATGGTGCCGATGAAGAAGCTGTTGGCTTTGATTCGTTGTGTGGTTTGTAGTTACTTTTGGGTAAAGAGTTTAAAATATGAGAAGGAAGCGCTTCGTACTTTTGAGTAGAGGCTCTATTAACATGGTTATGAGTTGATGGTTTTATTGATGGTTTTGAAATGCGATGAGGCTTTGAAGGTTTTTGTAAAGGGGCTGGCGGCATCGGTATAGCAGGTGGGACTATATCTTTGTTTGGTACGCCTTTTTGTACCATGGTTATCTCTATTGGTTTGTTTTTCTTTAGTTTTTTGGTTTTTATATGTATAAAAGCTATCAAAAGCCAAATATGTAGCAATAAAGATACCAAAATACCTAAAATAAAATACTCTTTTTGGCGGCTTTTAAGACGTGGTGTCATTCTTTCTTTGTTTCTATCATATACTTATTTATACCAAGCTCTCTGCAAGCGTCTATTACACTTACCACATTTTGAAAAGGTGTGTTTTTAGAAGCCTGTAACACTATGGTAGAATCTTTATTAGCCACCTTCGATAAAGCGCTTTCTAAATTACCGCTTACAACTTTATTATCTATTATTATTGTGCCGTCTTTTTTTATAGCAACAACTACAGGTTTTGTAGACACGGTGGTTCTTTCTGAAGTTTTAGCTTTTGGAAGATTTACTGGAATCTTTCCTTCCACCATAAAAGTGGCAGTAGCCATAAATATTATAAGTATCACAAGCACAATGTCCACAAAAGGGGTCATGTTTATTTCAGATATTTCTTTATCTTGGTCAAATTCTTTCATGGATTTTCCCTTTGCTTTCATGCAGCAATAACAAATATTTCATCCTTCTCACAAAATAGTTATAAGCAATAACAGAAGGAATAGCCACAAAAAGTCCCATTGCAGTGGACACCAAAGCCTGAGAGATACCTTCCATCACCACTTTTACACCAAACTGAGAAGAATTTCCCAAATCGTTGAAAGCTTTTATAACCCCTAGCACTGTGCCAAAAAGTCCTATAAAAGGGGCGTTGTTGCCAAACGTTGCCAATATTCCAAGCCTTTTGTCAAGAGCTATTCTAAGTTCCAGCTCCTTGAAAAGCTCAAGCCTTTTGCTTATGTACCTGTAAGTTAAAAACCTCTCTATCATAACGGCTACAGAGAAGATGCTCATAACTATGAGAAGATACAACACCGGGTCCCCGCCTATTAGGGCTAATTTTAGCAAAAACTTTGTAATCATAGCATTATTATAAATTAAAATAGCTTTTTTATGTTATAATATCTGTATGAACTTTGTAAGGTTAAGGCTTATATATCCAGAAAGCGTGGCCAAAGAGCCTATTATATGCAATATATGTAAAAACTTTAACATCATAGTAAATATAAAGATGGCTAAGGTTACCCAAGATAGTGCTATACTAAACATAGAAATAGATGGAGATATAGAAGAAATAGAAAAAGCTATGAAGTTTATGCAAGAAAAAGGTATAGACGTACAGCCTATAGAAGGCCAAATATTCACAGAGTAATCTCTGATATAATTATCTTGTGCAACTTATAATATCTTTAATTGTTGTTTTATTTTTAAGTATAGGAGCTTTTTTTATATACGAAAAAGAACATACAAACAATCATTTTACAAATTCTCCACAAGTGTTAAAAGAAATAAACATACATATATACTCAAATAAGCAAAGTCAATGGAATATTAAGGGTGATGTGTTGATGATAAAAGGACAAAACATAACGTTAAAAAACATAAAAGCTACAAACTATCCTTATACGATTACAGCAAAAGAAGGTGTTATAAACAAAGCATCAGGCGTTGGATATCTAAAAAAAGATGTAGTATTTTCAAAATCAGACAAAACTACTCAAGATAAAATATATACCCAATATACAAACATAGATTTGAAAAATTCACACTTTTGGGCTAACAACGAAATAATAATCTCAGAAGACAAGTTTGTTTATTATGGAAAGTCTTTTGATATAAATTTAAAGCCATCGCTTCATATTGTAGTTTATAATATTAAAAGCTATGAAAAATAAAGCATATAACAAAGTAGTTTTTTTGATGTTAAGTTTGATGTTTTCGTTTTTTGCTTTTAGCAAAGTAGAAAAACCAACACAAAATACACCAGTAAAAAATACACCAAACAACAACAAACCTATATATATAGAAGCAAACAAAATGGATTACAACAACAATGTAATCACATACACGGGCAACGTAGTAGCTACAAGGGGCAGCGGAAAACTAACTTGCCAAGAGTTAAAGATATTTTTAGACAAAAACAAAAAAATAGAAAAAATAATAGCCACAGGAAATCCTGTCTATACTGAACCTAACAAGCTTATAAAAGGAAATGTTATAGAATACGACGCTCCACAAGATGAGATTATAGTAATTGGAAACGCCTATTTAGAAAACAAAGGTAACGTGGTGCAAGGGGATAAAGTTATATATTATAAAAAATTGGATAAAGCTATAGTAACTGGCAAAAGAGTACAATCTATATTTATACCAAACAGCAAAGGAGCAAAACCTTGACCATCATACACGCTATTATACTTGGTATAGTGGAAGGAGCTTTGGAGTTTTTGCCAGTATCAGCTGCTGGTCATCTTACACTGGTGGGAAAGTTGCTTGGCATAAATACAGAAAACCCTGCCTTTAAAATATATGAAATATTCATGCAAATAGGAGCGGTAATAGCAGTAATAATACTTTATTCAAAAAGACTTATAGTAGATAAAGAAATATGGCTTAAAATAATAGCTGGATTTGTGCCAACAGGCGCAATAGGGTTTTTATTTTACAAACCAATAAAGCACTATCTTCTTGGCAACGCGTTGATTACCGCAAGCATGGTGTTTATTGGCGGCATCGTTATCATAGCAGTAGAATCTTTATCCAAAAAGCCAAAAATAACAAGTTTAAAAGATGTTACCATAAAAGATGCAATAACTGTAGGCTTTATTCAATCTCTTGCTTTGATACCCGGGGTTTCTCGTTCTGGTGCTACTATTATAGGTGCTATGCTTATAGGCTTTGAGAGAAAAACCGCCGCAGATTTTTCTTTTTTGATAGCGATACCAACAATACTTAGCGCTGGGTTCTATTCACTTCTTAAAGACCATAGTCAAATTCATCACCAAGATATATTACCAATGGGTATTAGCTTTATAACAGCTCTTATTTTTGCAATTGTTTCTGTAAAAACTTTCTTAAACTTCATATCTTTCAACAATCTTAAAATTTTTGGATATTATAGAATAATTACCGGGTTAGTTTATTTAACTTATCTTGTGAGGTGATTGATATGGCAAACGTACTAATAGTAGATGATTCGTTTTTTATAAGAGCGGCTATTAGGAAAATATTGGAGTCTTCAAATCTTGTAGAAAACATCTATGAAGCTAGTAACGGCATAGAAGCTTTAGAGATTTTGAAAAATCAGAACATAGACCTTGTTACTTTAGATGTAGAAATGCCAAAAATGAACGGTTTGGAAACCTTAGAAAGAATAAAAAAAGAAAATATATCAACTCAAATAATAATGGTAAGCGCTTACACTACCCAAGGAGCAAAGGAAACTATAAAAGCTCTAGAACTTGGAGCTTTAGATTTTATAGCAAAGCCAAAAAATTACGCAGATTTTTACAAGGTAAAAGATGATCTTTTAAGAAAAATAGAAAATGCAATTTTAAAGAAAAAAAGCATAGCAGATAAATTAAAAGCCCTAAAAGAAGAAAAGAAGATAGAAACACCGCCGCCCCAGATACCAAGCCCACCTATAAGAAAATTGGGAAGCAAAGGTATTGTAGCAATAGGTATATCCACAGGCGGCCCACAAACGCTTGGGGAAATATTGCCAAAATTGCCTTCAGATTATCCTTATCCGATAACTATAGCAATACACATGCCTGATACGTTTACAAAAAGTTTCGCAGAGCATCTAAATTCAAAGTGTAAACTAAACGTTAAAGAAGCAGAAGAAAATGAAGTATTAAAACCAGGCAACGTATATATATCAAGGGGTAGAATAAATATGATCATCACTGGAAACGACAGTATGCCTACGGTAAAATACGTAAAAGATGATTCTATAATATATATACCATCTGCTAATTTGCTTTTGTCTTCTTGTGCCAAAGTTTTTAAGGAAAACACCTGCGGTATAGTAATGACTGGCATGGGCGACGACGGGTCTAAGGGTATAGTAGATGTCAAGAAAAATGGCGGTATTACTGTAGCCGAAGAACCAAAATCCGCTATATTGTGGGCTATGCCAGAAAATGCCATAAAAACCGGTTGTGTAGATTTTGTGCTTAAAAAAGATGAGATTCCAAATTTTCTTCTTAAAATAGCAAAACAATAATCATTTTAAAAGCATATAAAACAAATATATTATAAGTATGGATGTTGAGCAAAAACTCAAAATCTTAGCTGATGGTGCTAAATACGACGTATCTTGTGCAAGCTCTGGAGGAGTTAGAGAAACTATAGAAGGTGGTATAGGAAACTCCTACGCTCCAGGGGTATGTCATACGTTTACATCGGATGGCAGATGCGTCTCGCTTCTTAAAGTGCTTTTTACAAACGTATGTATATTTGACTGTGAATATTGTATAAATAGAGCGTCCAACAATATAAAAAGAGCGTCGTTTACACCAAGAGAGCTTGCTGATATCACCATCAACTTTTACAAAAGAAACTATATAGAAGGCTTATTTTTAAGCTCTGGTATAGCAAAATCGCCAGACCACACAATGGAACTCATGTTAAAAACCGTAAAAATTTTAAGAGAAGAACATAAATTTAACGGATATATACATCTAAAACTTATACCCGGGGCTTCAAAAGAACTCATAGAAGAAGCCTCTAAACTAGCCGATAGAGTTAGCTCAAACATAGAGCTTCCTACAGAACAAAGTTTAAAGCTTTTAGCACCAGAAAAAAACAAAGACAACGTCTTAAAACCTCTGATGTTTGTAAAAAATCTAAGAGACAACAGCGAAAAGCCGATAGCAAGCACTTCAACACAACTTATAGTGGGAGCTACCAACGAACCAGATTATCAAATTTTGAGACTTGCCTCTTATTTTTACGAAAAGAAGATACTAAAAAGGATGTATTACTCAGCGTATATACCTATTCCAAACACAAAACATATAAAAGTAGATAAAACACCTCTTTTAAGAGAGCATAGACTTTACCAAGCTGATTGGCTTCTTAGGTTTTATGATTTTAAGTATGAAGAGATTGTTGAAAAAGATTCAAACTTAGATTTAGAATTAGACCCAAAAACCGCCTACGCCATTAAAAATATACATCTATACCCAATGGATATAAACAAAGCCTCTTACGAAGAACTTATAAGAGTACCGGGTATCGGTAGAAAAAACGCCATGAAAATAATACAAGCAAGAGCATTTAAAACCTTAGAATATATGGACCTTATAAAGCTTGGAATATCTGTTAAAAAGGCAAAGCACTTTATAGTAGCAAAAAAATACTTAGGTTATAGTTTATCTCCAGATTATATAAGAAAAGCTATTCTCAAAGAAAGTTCTAAAAATCCTTCCTACACTCAACTAAAACTATGGTAAACATAGTCTTTGAAGATAGTTTTGAAGGATTTCTGAGTGCTTTGTTTTACGCTTTTAACAACAATATAAAAAATCCCGTTTTATTAAAAGCCAAAAAACCATCTCTTTTTGAAACTATAAAAGTACAAGTAGAAAATGATATACTAAAAAAATTCAAACAAATTTTAGACGAAGAGACGATGGAGCTTTTTTACGATTGCTTTTGTTTTGATGATGAAAAAGCGTTTTCTGATATATACAAGAGTTTTTTATTCTACTTAAAGTATAAGCACCTAAAAGATGTGAATCAAGATTTTATAAGAAATCTGATTTATTATAGAAAATCTGTAAACAGAGAAAGACACAAGTACATAGGATTTTTAAGATTTCATCAGGTAGACAATATTTTATATGCAAGGTTTGAACCAAAGCATTTTGTATTAGATTACTTAGGAGAGTTTTTCAAAAGAAGATACCAAGAGGAGAGCTTTGTAATACACGATGTAAGAAGAAAAAAAGCGGCTGTTTACCATAAGAAACATCTTAGCATAGAAGCTTTCGACAAAGATGTAAACGTAGAAAAAGATACATACCAAAAACTATGGAAGACATTTTTTGAAGCAGTTGCAATAAGAGAAAGAACCAACAAAAAATTACAAAATCACTACGCTCCAAAGTATTTTAGGAAATATATGATTGAATTTGATAACTAATCATTGACTTTTATCGTATGATATATTACAATAAACAAAAATTATACATTCTAGGAGGTAGAAATGCTTACAAATGAACATGTATCGATAGTGGATGGGGCAGTTTTGTACGACGATGGGGACCATAAGTTTATATGGCTTGGATGGGAAGAAGAGGAAGAAGAAGGGTTTGTTCAAGTAAATCAATACATCATAATAAACAGAGGAAAGGGATTTTTGCTTGACCCAGGTGGTGTATACGTATTCCCAAGGGTTATATCAAACGTATCCACGTATATAGATATAGACAACATACAAATGATATTTTATTCACATCAAGACCCAGATGTATCTTCTGGTATAGCTCTTTGGCTTGCCAACACACCAGCTGAAGTTTACATATCAAACCTATGGACAAGGTTTGTGCCTCATTTTGGTGTCACAGATATAAGGAGAATAAAAGGTATACCAGACAGAGGTATGACCCTACCATTACCAACTGGAGATGTGTTGGAGTTTATACCAGCTCACTATCTTCACAGCGTAGGACAATTCAACGTCTACGACAGAAGGTCTAAAATTCTTTTTTCTGGGGATATCGGGGCGGCGGTATTTCCAAGGGGTGAGAGAAAAGTGTTTGTAGAAGATTTTCAAAGACATGTTCCACTTATGGAAGGATTTCACAAGCGTTATATGAATGGAAACGTAGCTTGCAGAAAATGGGTCAACGAAGTAAAGAAAAGAGATATAGATATGATAGCACCTCAGCATGGGTCTATATTTAAGAAAGAAGATACAAACAAATTCTTAGATTGGCTTTCATCCTTAAGATGTGGACTTGATATAATAAACGAGATATATTGACGGAGGGTATTATGAACATTGTCTTTGATAAAAACAAGACTTTAAAGAAAACTATAAACAACCTATCTAAGAAGATTTACAAAAACATATTAATGGAATCTTTTGTAAAAAATACAAAAAAAATTGTAGAAGAACGCGTAAAAGACAGCGAAGAAAAATCAATAGGTATTAAAAATGCTGTAGAAGAGCTTAGCCAAACTATCCAAAGCATGAGTCAAAATGCCAACGATGTAACATTTTCTATGGAGTTATTAGTAGATAAATCCATGTCTTTAAAAGAAGAAATAGACAAAAAAACAAAAAATGCTATATCTTATACAAAAGACGTTAAAAACTTAGCAAAAGAAGCAGAAAACCTCGCAAAATTCTCTGAGCAAATAGTAAAAGTCACAAGAAATATAAATTCTATAGCAGAACAAACTACTATTTTAGCGTTAAATGCATCCATAGAGGCAGCCCGTGCTGGAGAAGCTGGTAGAGGATTTTCCGTAGTAGCTGACGAAGTAAGGAAACTGGCTAAAAAAACAGAAGAATTTTCAAAAGATATAAACTCTACTACAATGATGTTAAAAAACGCCATAATAGAGTTATCCAACAAGATATACAACTTAGAAAACATATTTAAGAATTTAGTAGATTATTTCGAAGATATAAAAAATGCATCAGAACAAAATATAGACTATGTAGAGAGTACAAAAGCGTTGATGAGCTCAATAGCCAATGCCCTGGAAGAACAAAGCGCTGTATCAAGCACTATCTTGCAATCGGTAGAACAATTAAAAGATAGTATATCTAAAATATATACTATATTTAGCAATATCATACAATCCCAAGATAACTTAGATAAATTAATAAAATGATGATTAACACACATTTAAAGATTAATCAAGGTCTTTGTGGTGCTCCCATTGAGCTTGGGGAAGGCTACGCTATAGTAAGCTTAGAAACCAAAGAAAACATGACAGCCGATGAAAAAGGGCTAATACATGGTGGGTTTATATTTGGACTAGCAGATTACGCATCTATGCTTGCAGTAAACCATCCAAACGTTGTATTGGCAAAAGCGGAAGTTAAATTTTTAAAACCGGTAAAATTAGGAGACGTTATGACCTCGCATGCCAAAATCCAAAAAATAGACAACAACAAATATACCGTAGAGGCTTTTGTAAACGTTGGAGATATAAAGGTTTTTGAAGGTGTTTTTCTTTGCGTTGTAACTCCTAAGCATGTTTTAGAATAAACATACAATTATCATTGATAAAAGATAAAAACCGCTATAAATTATAAAAATGTTTATAGAAGCTTCATATTGGAAAACCACAGAAGATGGCAAGGTAATATGTGAACTTTGCCCTGATTACTGTAAACTAAAAGAAGGCCAAATAGGTGTTTGTGGAGTAAGGATAAATCATAATGGAAAGCTTTTAAGTGCTACATACGGGTCTTTAGTATCTATAGCGTTAGATCCTGTTGAGAAAAAACCACTATTTCACTTTTTACCAGGTCACAAAACCTTAACGATAGCAACACCAGGATGCAATCTACACTGTCTTGGGTGTCAAAATTATGAAATATCTCAAGTAAAAATAGATGAATCTAACAAATCTTTTTTTAAAAATTCCTATATATCTCCAGAGCAGATAGTACAAAGGGCGATAGAGACAGGTTCTAAGAGTATATCTTACTCATATTCTGACCCTATAATATTTTATGAGTACATGTTTGATATAGCAAAGTTAGCCAAAGAAAAAGGCTTAAAAAACATCATGGTAACTGCTGGATACATCACAGAAGAACCTACTTTAAAGCTTATGGATGTTATAGATGCTTTTAGTATAGATTTAAAGTTTTTCTCAGAAAAAGCCTATGCAAAATATTCTAAAGGGAAGCTTGAGCCTATTTTAAACTTCATAAAACTATGTTTAAAGCACGAAAAATGGATTGAGCTTACCACTCTTTTGGTGCCAAAATACCTTGACGAAGAACAACTAAAGTTAATAGCTAAGTTTATAAGCAAAGAGCTAGGTCACCATATACCTTGGCATATATCAAGATTTTTCCCGTACTACAAAGCTCTAGATTTGTATCCTACGCCAGAGTCCATGATAAAAACTGCATACAATATTGGAAAAGAAGAAGGCCTATATTATGTATACACTGGCAATATAAAATCAGAGCACGAACATACCATATGTCCAAAGTGTAACAATATAGTTATAGAAAGAGATAGATTTTTTATCAAAAGCTTAAAATTAGAAAAAGGAAAGTGTAACTTTTGCGGTTATAAAATAGAAGGTGTATTTGAATAATATCATCTGATATAATATTAGGTTACATATATGGATAAAAATAGTTTAATGAGTCTTATTTTATTACAGGAAAAAGAAGAAAGATTTTTTAGGCTTTTGGAAGAAAAAGAAAAAATCTTAAGAGAAATACAACACTTTGAACGAGAGCTTAACAACGTATTAAAAGCGATAGAAAATATAAACAAAGAAAAAGAAAATACCAAAAAACTAATAGAAGAACTGCTAAAAATCATAGAAGATTACGAAAAAAATCTCAAAAAGATAACGGAATCTTTAAAAACTATCAAAAGCAAGGAGTTGTATAAAAATGTGTTGAGAGAAAAATCAAAAACAGAAAATTATATCATCAACACAAAAAACCGCTTAAAACAAGCGTATATACAACTTAGCAACATAGAAAACTCAAACGAATTAAAAGATTTACTTTTAAAACAAAAACACACACAAGAAGAGATAAGAAACTTAAAAGAAGATTTAGAAAGCATAGAACAATCTATACTAAAAGCGGAAAAAGATATAAAAGACTATAAAGATACTTTAGAGCAAAGCCTTATAGATTTTTATGAAGATGTCAAAAAAAGAGTAAAGCCTGTTTTTGTACCTATAGACAACAAAGCTTGCTCTTACTGCGGAACTGTATTGCCAATAGACCTTTACAACAGGTTAATCCAAAATAACATACCTAGCTTCATGTGTCCTAACTGTCAGCGTATTATATATAAACAATCTGATATAATAAAATAATGAACTTTGAACAAATAGTAATTACTATACCGGCTTTAATGATGGCTGTTATATTTCATGAAATAGCCCATGGCTTAGCTGCCTATGCAATGGGAGATAAAAGCGCCAAGGAAGCCGGAAGGCTGACGATAAACCCTATACCGCATATAGATTTACTTGGTACTATAATACTACCTGGTATTTTGATGCTTGTGGGTTCTCCTATACTTTTTGGATGGGCAAAACCAGTACCTATAAACCCATACAGGTTTAGAGATTTAAGAATGGGCATGCTTATTGTATCGTCAGCTGGTGCTTTGGCAAATATAGCGATGGCAATCTTAGGTGCTGTTTCTTTCAGGCTTTTAGAAAGCACTATAGCATCTAATATAAACCCTCTTTTTTTCGCAAGTGTTATAGACCCTCTTTTATGGTTTTCTAGAGAGCTTGTTATAATAAACTTAGTGTTGGCGTTTTTTAACCTTATACCGATACCTCCTTTGGATGGAAGTCGCATTGTTATGAGTTTCTTTTCTGTAAAGTATTGGGAAGAGTTTTACAAGTTTGAACCTTACGGATTTTTAATACTTACTGTGCTTATATTTACTGGTGTAATAGGTAAAATTATATATCCTTTTATAGCTATTGCTTATAGAATACTATTGGGTGGATTCGGTATATGAGAATAGTAAGCGGCATGAGACCAACTGGAAAACTTCATATAGGGCACTTTTTTGGAGCTGTTAAAAACTGGGTAGACTTACAAAAAGAACATGAGACTTTATTTTTTGTAGCAGATTGGCATGCTCTTACCACTTCCTACAAAGATATATCAAAAATAAAAGAAAATACGCTTGAGATGGTAGCAGATTGGATTGCAATGGGCCTTGACCCAAATAAGTCCACGCTATTCATCCAATCAAAAGTAAAATATCACGCGGAGTTAAATCTCATACTTAGCATGATAGTACCAAAAAGCTGGTTAGAGCTAAACCCCACTTATAAAGATACTAAATACAACTTGCTAAAAATAAACCATATAGAAAAAGAATACTCTGAAAAATTAATACCTCTTGTAGATATTATAGTTAATCACCCTCCTGCAACCATAGAAGATGAAGTGATGTTTAAAAAAGTTCTATTGGATGGACTAACGGATATTTTTATAAAGCTTTTGATAGAAGGAGCAATAGACAAAGAAAAACTTGGAGAGCTAAACATATCAAAAAGAGATTTTTATGAGACCGATACTTTTGGATTTTTTGGATACCCTGTTTTGATGGCATCAGACATATTAATTTACAACGCTGATGGAGTACCAGTAGGAGAGGATCAGCTTCCACATATAGAGATAACAAGGGAGATAGCCAGAAGGTTTAATTATCTTTACAAAGAATTTTTCAAAGAACCAAAAGCTATACTTACAGAAACTCCAAAGCTCCTTGGGATAGACGGACGGAAGATGAGTAAATCTTACAACAATACAATTATGATAGATGAAACTGAAGATCAAACCACGTCAAAAATCATGAAGATGTTTACAGATCCAGAAAAACTTAGAAAAAACGACCCTGGTCATCCTGAAAAATGCAACGTGTTTAGCTATCATAAGATTTTTACAAACTTAACCGAAACATCAAACATAGAATTTGATTGTAAAAGCGGTAAACTTGGCTGTGTAGAATGCAAGAAAATACTCGCTAAAAATCTAAACAACTTTATAGCGCCTATGAGAGAAAAAAGAAAAGATATAGACAAAGATATGGTAAAAAACATATTGGAAGAGGGCAATAAAAAGGCAAACCACATAGCAAAATTAAATATGGACAATATAAACGATATATTGGGTCTATGAAGTTTAAAGGTTCCTATGTAAAAGATTTCCCAGAAGACAAACCTTATATACTACTAACTGGACGATCAAACGTAGGAAAATCTTCTTTAATAAACGCCATTGCCAACACAAAAATAGCAAGGGTTAGCAAAGATCCTGGCCTCACTGCTACGTTAAACTTTTATATAGAAGAAAATATCTATATAGTAGATACGCCTGGCTATGGCTACGCCAAAAGATCGAAAGAAGAAAGAAATAGATGGGCAAAAATAATAAACGATTTCATAGAATGCTACAGTGAAAACATACTGTGTGTTTTTGCTTTGATAGACTCTGTAGTAGGCCCTACGGAACTTGATGCTATGCTTATTGATTATCTTGATAGTAAAAGCCTAAACACAATTTTAGTCTTAACAAAAGTAGATAAAGCCACCCAGAAAGAACTTGTCAATACGCTAAACCGTTTAAAAGCTTTTAACAAAAACATCATACAAACCTCTTCAAAAGACGGCATAGGCATAAAACAGCTAAAAGCTAACATAAAAGAACTGAACCATGCTAAAAAAAGATAAGACGATAAACATAGGTTTTACAGTATTTTTAATAATACTTATAATCCTTGCAATATATACGATAGCTCCTTTTTTTACACCTATCGTTTGGTCTATGATAGCTATAATAGTGTTTTATCCGCTTCACAAAAAACTTTCTCATATAATAAAATCTGAAAACTTAAGCTCTTTAATTATTACAATTTTTATATTGCTCATAGTTGTAATACCGTTTTCTGTGTTTGGAGTGCTCATAATAGAGCAAGGTATTTACCTTGTACAAAACGCTAGCGCCTTCATAATGAGTCTTGATCAACAAAAAGTATATCTTATATCAAAAAAATTGCCAATCATTGGCAAACATATTACATACTACAAATTTTTGAGATTTTTACATCTTAATGCCCCTACTATAAACCAAGCTGCTAACTCTACGCTAGCTTACGCTGCCTCTTTTTTGGGCGACCAACTAAAAAACATGTTGCTTTTTTTGGGTAGTTTTATGCTAAAAGCTCTTATATTTCTTATGTCAACATTTTTTATGCTAAGAGATTGGGATAAGTTTATAGATTTTGTAAAAGATATAACCCCAATGAACACAAAAGATTTTGATACAATACTAAAAACCGTGTATTCCACAGTGCTTAGCGTAGTATACGGTTTCGTTGGTACTGCACTGATACAGGCTATTTTTGGATTTTTTATGTATTATTACTTTACCCCAAACTACGCTCTCGTGCTTGCTTTTGCAACATTTATGTCTTCTTTTATACCACCTCTTGGTACGGCTTTAGTATGGATACCGTATGGATTTTACGTAGCTTATCAAAATGGTATTTTTGCCTCGCTTGGATCTTTTGCATATTCAACTTTATTTATAATAGGTTCTGATAACTTTGTAAGGCCTCTTCTTATGAAAAAAGCTATACACATACCTTATATACTGCTATCTTTGTCTGTCTTAGGCGGGTTGTTTAGTATGGGATTTCTGGGTATGTTTTTAGGCCCCATCGTATTTACAACCCTTATTACGGCCTTTAACATATACAAAGAAAAATTTTCCTAAAACGGTATATAAACTGTTATAGTAGTGCCTTTGTTTTCCTCAGACTCAATATATAACTTACCTTTTAATATACCAATTGACTTTGATACTATAAAAAGCCCAAGACCGAAACCAGGTTTATCTGTGTTGGCCCTTTCAAACTCTTTGGTAATCGTAGAAAGCCTTTCTCTTGGTATGCCAACACCAGTATCTTCTATCTTAATAATTATATTTTTACTATCAGATAAAACCGCTATCTTTATATAACCTTCGTTTGTATATTTTACAGCGTTTTCCAATAAATTAGACACAATAGCTTCATAAAGCTCCCAAGAAGATGTAATCTCTATAGGCTCTATGTTAAGCTCTATTCTTAAACCTTTTTCCTCTATAATAGGTTCAAGCTCTTTTAGTGCTTTCATTACAACATCTTCCAGCATAAATGTTTGTTTGTTTAACATAGAATACTCGTCAGCTTTTGCTATGAAAACTACTTTATTTAACAGATTGTTTAGCTGTTTTAGGGCTCTTGAGATTCTTTCTATATAAGCTTTATCAGGATTAATTTCCAGCAAAGAAAGGTTTGTAGATATTATAGCTAGGGGTGTTTTTACTTCATGAGAAAAGTTAAGCGCCATAGTATATATTCTTTCCATGAAACTTATAAAGCTATTTGTTATGGCTTTTGCTATAAAAAATCCTGTAAAAGCTATTATCACAGAAAGTATTACCAAGGCCAATATAAAACTGCTCAAAAGCTTTTTCTTAATAGATTCAAATTTTGTCATGTTTCTTGCCACTATCACAGTAAAACGATTAGGCAGCAAAGCCCTTATATACATAATCTTTTTACCGTTTATATATCCAAGATGAAATCCAGGTTTAAATTTTGAAAACCTAAAACTAGGAAAGTTCTTTGATACGCTTACTATATTACCGCTTTTATCTAACACTGCTATTGATTCATCGCTAAAAGTGAGCCATCTAGTGTTCTCAGTAATATTCTGAGAGCTTATGTATCGTAATTCTTGTCTCAAATCAGAGGCTACAAAGTTATCTACCAATATACTAAAAGCTACATACGACGATATAGAAAATATAAAAACTATAGCAAAAATAACCAAACTATATACTACGGTTAGATAAGCAAGAGTATTTTCTTTTTTCTCTTCTAATCCCAATCTGTTTCTTCTATTTTACCGGAACTATCTTTAGGCTCTATAGAATATCCTATGCCGTAAACTGTCCTTATCTGACATCCGGAGCCATCTATAAGCCTTCTGATTGTTCTAATATGAGACCTCAAAGAAAAAGAAGATGGCTCTTCGTCTATTCCCCACGCATAACTAAGAAGCTGTTCTACCGTTACAACCCTTCCAGCGTTAGAAATAAGCTTTTCTAATATCAAAAATTGTTTTTTAGTAGCCGGTATTACCTTACCATCTATTTGAATTGTAAAATTAGAAGTGTCAAGTACAAGCTTATTACAAATTAATTCAGCACTACCGGTTTGTCTAGTTCTTCTTACAATGGCTTCTATCCTTGCAAGAAGCTCTTTCATATCAAAAGGTTTTGTAAGATAATCATCGGCTCCTATGTTGAAAGCGGTCAATTTATCGTTTATACCATCTTTTGCGGTAAGTATCAAAAATGGTGTTTTTAAATTTTCTTCTCTAGCGTTTTTTAAAAGCTCAATACCATTTTTAGGACCAAGCATCAAATCTAGTATTACTATATCATAAGACTTATCTCTTGTGGCGTATTTAGCATCTTCAAAGTTTGATACAAAATCCGCAAGCCATCCTTTGCTTCTTATAATATCTTTTATAGAAAGTGCCAAGTCTATATTGTCTTCTACTATAAGAACCTTCATGCCTTTAAGTTTAATTTTTCTCCTGTATTTGGCGGATTGTTGTTTGTGTTTGAAACTTCGCCTAATAGCTGTTGCACTACGTTAGATTGATTATCCAACATAGATTTTAAGCCCCATATTTGTTGCTTGTTTACATTGCTAGCTTGCTGCATGTCTGTTGCTATGTTTGCTATATCCATGTAACTCATATAACTCCTCCTATAAAGTAATATAAGGTATATCGGTTAAAAAATCAAGTATTTTAGTCCTTACTTTCTAACAATTTTTTTATATAAGATGCCATGTATGTTGGATTTTGGTCTTTGTCAAAGAATATTGTTTTTAGGCTTTTATTGTAAATTACATATATGTTGTCAGTATGATCTATCAAATAACCCTGTGTTTTTGAAGGCACTATTTTGTAAACCACACCATAGCTATCTGCTACTTTCTTTATGTAGCTTGGGTTTCCAGATAAACCGCTAAAATTCTTATTAAAGAACTTGGCATATTCATCAGCAATGTTTGGAGTGTCTCTTTTAGGGTCTAAAGTTATAAAAACAACTTTTACATATTTCTTATCATCACCAAGCATGTTGTACATAGAAGATAGCCTGTGCAACACCGTAGGGCACACATCAGGACAATGAGTATAGCCAAAGTAAATCAAAATTACCTTATAACGATTCTCATAATCTTTCAACGATACTTCTTTATCACCAGAAAAAAGCTTAAAATCAAAAGGTTTTGCGCTTATGCTTGGGTTTACTGGCTTTTCACAAGAAAACAGCAAAATACTAGATATAACAACAAGAATTAACGTTAATTTTTTCACAAAAATATTATAGCATGATTATATCTCTATACCGTATTCTTTTATTTTACGCCAAAGTGTTGTTCTGTGCATATTAAGAATATTTGCAGCCTCTACTTTATTACCGTTTACTTGTTTTAAAGTTTTTATTATTAACTCTTTCTCAGATAGATTTTCTAAAAGCGTATCAAAGTTGTTATATGATAAAAAATCTGGAAGGTCTCTAACCTCAATATAGTTATTTCTTGCCATTATAACAGCGTGTTCTATTATGTTTTCTAGCTCCCGTACATTACCAGGGTAATCATACTTAAGCAGGAGTCTCATGGCTTCTGGTTTTACATGCTTTACATGTTTTTTATGAAGCTCAGAAAACTTTTCCATAAAACCCTTTACCAACAGAGGTATATCTTCTTTTCTCTCTCGCAAAGGAGGTAAAACTATATTAACAACATTAAGCCTATAATATAGATCTTCCCTAAACATTTTATTTCTTATCAAATGCTTGAGATCTTTGTTGGTAGCCGCTATTATCCTAACATCAACTTTTATAGGAGATAACCCTCCAAGCCTTTCTATCTCTTTCTCCTGAATGAGGTTTAATATCTTTGCCTGAATAGAAATAGGCATGTCTCCAATCTCATCTAGAAACAAAGTACCTTCATGAGCCAATTCAACCTTTCCTATTTTATCTTTTACAGCCCCGGTAAAAGCTCCTTTTACATAACCAAACAACTCAGATTCCAAAAGATTTTCAGGGATGGCAGCACAGTTTACTTTTACAAAAGATTTGTTTCTTCTGGGTGATAAAAAATGAATATATTTAGCCAATAGGGTTTTACCAGTTCCAGTTTCTCCTTCTATCAATACATTTACATTATGCTCAGCAATATATTTAGCCATCTCAACGGTTTTAGCAAGTTTTGGGCTTTTAGTATAAAATTCATTTTCAGAAAAGCCGTAAAAAATATTTTGTTCTGGAAGTATATAAAAAGATATTATATAGCCCTCATCTCTAAGAGTTGATACCATTAAAGATGCCTTAAGCTTGCCGCAAGAAGTTTGAATATAAACATCTACTCTTTTATCGACGACTGGCATCTGTTCTAAGGTTAAACCTATTATATTTTCTACTGGAGTACCTATGACTTGCTTTGCATCAAGATTACAGAGCAATCTTTTGGCGCTTTCGTTAAGGTTTAGCACGTTTCCAGATTTATCGGTTACTATGATACCTTCTACTATTGAGTTAAATATTTTTTCTGTAAACTCTTTTTGTCTATGTACATCTTCCATGTAATGTACAACTCTGCTGACGTCTCTAAATACTTCAACAACACCGTAAAACTCATTTTCTACAAATATTGGGTTCATAGAAAAACAAACTCTCTTATTGGAAAGATGAACATCGTATACGTTTATATTTCTATTCTCATCTTTGGCTATCTCCATAGGACAGTTTTTACATATGTTATAAAACCCATGACAACTTTTGTTTATATATATATCTGGGAAAAACTCTTTAGCGCTTTTATTAAAATAAACCACTTTTCTTTCTTTTGAAAGAATAACAACACCGTCAGAAAGATTGTCAAATAAATTAAAATTTAGCAGCATAATTAAAAATTATAATTCAAAATTTGTAGGCACCTCTGACATCATCTTCAAACTGTTTTCAAAAGCTCCCATATACTTCATGGCAGTTATCATAGATCCTTTAAACTTTAATTTTTTAGTAAGAAGAGCCGCTTTAGGCCCAAGATTCCCTTGAATAATATTTCTCCATATCTCCACCGGTGCCCACATCTCAAAATCAAAATTATTACCATTTGCAATACATGCATTTTTAGCAACACCGTTTTCTACAAAAAGCACAACACCTGGCTCTAAATTCTCAACGCTATATCTCACGGAAGCGCTGAAGGTTTTTAAATCCTTAACAAGCTTATCCTTACTATTCCAAAGATCCATATATGCATTCATCCATTCTAAAGACAAAAATTTATACATAATAACATACCTCAAACAATTTTTACTCCCTCCCCCAACAATTGAGACAATCAGTTCTTAACTAAGCAAAGCCTTAAAAACTTCATTAAAAGAAACCTCGTTGTTTTTTACAAATACGCCAACGTTTCCAGCAACACAAACCGAATACTTTGGCCCGCTAAGGGCAAACCCTTTGAAAGGCACCCACTCTTGACCGGACATCGCTGTAAAGCCTTCTGTTTGCATCTCTGCCATCTTTTTATTTGCAGCACACATTTTTGCTGCCATTGCGGCTTCTTCTTCTGATATTTCACCCTTGAAAGCCAAAAGCTTACCATCATCATCAAATTCACCAGCAGCAAAAACACCTTTGATTGATAAAAGTTTTTGTAAATCAGCCATAGTTAAAACCTCCTTTATACGTTTTCTGATAAAATTTCAAAAGCTTTGTCAAAATCAGCATTTGCCAATTCTACAAACACACCGGCATTTCCCATAACGCATGCAGCATACTTACCACCAGCTACAGCAAAACCTATGACTGGAAAAAACCCATCTTTGCCCGTATAAACTGTCCAGCCTTTTGCTTGCATATTACCCATCATTTTGTTCGCTGCACACATAAGAGCAGCTATCTCAGCAGATTTTTCATCCAAATTGCCAGTATAGTTTAACAATCTACCGTCATCTGAAAATTCCCCAGCCGCTACGGCACCTGGAACCTGCATAATGTGATGAAGCTTACTAAGTTTTGCCATAAACAACACCTCCTAAAAAAATTTCTAATATATTTTAGGCAAATATAATGCCATATTTAACTAATTGATAGCCAATAACATAGACAAGACATACTAGTTGCAAGCAACAATTTGTTGCAACTGTTTTAATTTATTTCTCTATTTATACCTTTTATATATATTTGTTCCAATATTCTTTTTACAATAGGAGCAGCTGTGAGATTTCCTTCAATACCGTGCTCTACTATAACACCCACCACATACTTAGGATCTCTATACGGTGCAAAACCCACAAACCAAGCATCTGGTTGATATTTCCATGGACTGTTTGGCCCTACATGTTTTCCAAATACCACTTGAGCTGTACCAGTCTTGCCTGCTATATCCACAATGGTAGAAAATGCGTTTGTACCGGTACCCCTTAAAACCACTTCTCTTAAGCCTTTTTTGACTATTGAGTAATCTTCTAGCGGTGCTCGTACATACTTGTAAACCTTGCGATGATTTTCAAATACAACCTTTCCATCGGCAGTTTTTATTTCTTTTAGCAAGGTTGGCTGATATATTACGCCGTTGTTTGCTATACCTTCCATCATGGTAACTTGCTGTAGAAGAGTAACCAACACATAACCTTGACCTATACTCATATTGACCGTATCGCCTTCATACCAAGGTTGATGAAATTTTTTTAGTTTCCAGCTTTTAGTAGGTAAAAACCCAGGCGAATTGTAAAGTTCAAAAGGTATGCTAGAACCGTATCCAAAATCTTTCTCTATTTCGTATATCTTTCTCTGGCCAAGCTTCATACCAAGTTGATAAAAGAACGTATCGCAAGAGTTTTGTATAGCTTGGTCTATTGTCTGATATCCTGTATCGTATCTAAGCCAGTTATAAAAAATATGATTACCCACTTTAATGTAACCAGAGCAATCAAGGGTAGAAGATGGAGTTATGACACCGTATTTTAAGGCAGCTATTGCTATAGGCACCTTGAAAACAGAACCTGGTGGGTATATAGCCTCAGTGGCTCTATTCAAAAAGGGTCTCAAAGGGTTATTTATAATCTTATCCCAATCTTTATATACATCGTTTGGGTTGTATTCAGGAAAACTATCCAATGCCAATATCTCACCGTTGTGAGCATTCATAACTATAACTGCACCCACTTTCTGACCAGAGTTTAAAAATACCTTATGCACTATGTCTTGAATTTGTGAGTTTATAGTGAGTACAACCGTATCACCCTGTACGGGCAATTTTTTATCAATAGTGTAAAGCTCTTTTCCTAAAGCATTAACCATTATTTTTTTATAACCGAGCTCACCTATAAGATATTTATTGAATCGCTTTTCAATACCAGCTTTACCTACAAGGCTTTGAGGACCTATCTTATATTCTTTTAAATCTTTCTGAGATGGCAAACCTACATAACCTAAGATATGAGCGTATTCATCTCCATAAGGATATACCCTTTTTGGTACTATACCTACAAAAATACCTGGAAATTTATAAGAATTTGCATAAAACGTCTCTAGCTGCTGGGTGCTTAAATTGTCCATAATTTTTATAGGTGTTATAGAATTTTTATTTGCCTTAATAATATTAGTTATATCTATACCAAACATATTTTTAAATTTTTTTATCTCTTTTGATAGATCTTTATTTTCAGATACTTCTTGAGGATCGATGTAAAGATCGTAAGTTGGAACGTCATAGGCAAGCTTTATGCCATCTGAACTTTCTATAGCACCTCTTGGAGGGTAAAGTATTTGAAGTCTGGTATAGTTTTGCTTGGACTCTTCGTAATACTTGCTGCCTTTTATTACCTGTAAATAAAATAATCTAGCGCCTATTGCAATATAAGCTAATAATATTAAAAGCGCAAAAACAATGTAATTTTTCCTCATACATTTTTATAAAACCTGTCTAATACAAAAAATATTATACAATCTATAAAAATTGACATGAAAAAACTTAAAAATCTAAAATCAACATGACCATATTTTATATAAATAATACCAACGTTTGTTAGCTTTACAAATAGATCAAACATAAAAAACATGGGCACTTTTAAAAAATCGGTTTCTAAAGTGTAGCTAAGTAAAAGTCTCATTGTTACACTATAAAGCGTATAGCTGAAAGTAAAAACTCCCAACGTATTTACACTAAGATCCATTAAAATACCCATTAAAAATGACAAAAGCGGAATATGCTTGTTTTCTAAATTTAAAAATATCAAAGGTAAAAATGCTTCTGGGAATGGGTATACACCGTTTCCCTCTAAAAAAAAGAATTCCAATATAAAAAGCACAAAAAACCAAACAATAAAACGCTTAACATTCATCTATTTAATACCACCACAAAATCGTATATATTAGGATCGGCCATAGGTCTTAGCTTAACGTTTAAAAAAAATAAATTTTTTGATCTACTAACCTCTAAAACTTTGCCCACCAATAAATACGGTATATCTTGGTTTTTTAAGCTTCTAAAATAAATTAAATCCCCTACTTTTATATCGTCGTTAGAAGTAGCGTTTATTATGCTACCATAAGGATAACCACCTTTATAAATATAAGTATCTCCAGTCCTATAATTGTATACTATTGTATTGAACATTTTGTTGTAAACCGTCATAACATAAGCCACATCTTTATAAACTTTATAAACTACGCCAACAAAATATCCATTTGATGATACTATATCTCCTTCTTTTATTTTACCGTCGTTTTGTATTTCTAAGAAACTTTTCTTTCCAGACATATCATAACCAACAACTCTTGAAATGTAAACATTTGGGTTTGATTGCTTGTTTATGAAAACTAAACTATTTGATATATAATATAATTGCCTAGCTTCATTTTGACATTTTTGAAGCCCATAGCTAAAGGTTTTATAATAATTTAGCTCTTTCGTTAAGATAGCATTTTCTTTTTTAACATCAACTAAATCAATATATAATTTCAACATATTGCTAATAAAAGCGTAAGATGAAAGCCTATAGTTGGTTATATAGTTAAAAGGATCGTACTTGACCAAATAAGCTGTATTTGGAATAAAAATAAAAATGAAAGATGAAAAAAGTAAAAATATATATAAAAAAGCAAGCCTCATGCAAAGGATACTTTCTTTAAAAGGTCTATATCGTCCACAACTTTACCAACACCTCTTGCCACAGCTCTCAAAGGATCTTCACAGTAGTATGTTTTTATACCAAGGTCTTGAGTTAATTTATGATGCAAATTTTTAAGCAAAGATCCTCCACCCGCTAGCACAATGCCTCTTTCTACTATATCGGCAGCCAATTCCGGTGGAGTTTTCTCTAGAGTAGTTTTAACGGCGCTCACTATGGCATTTAACGTATCTTCCAAAGCTTCGTATATTTGTACAGAATCAACAACTATAGACCTTGGAAGTCCTGTTGCATCTCTTCCTCTTACCTCCATTTCTTTCTTCTCCGTTGGCATTGTGGCAGAGCCGAGATCTAACTTTATTTTTTCAGCAGTTTGCTCGCCTATAAGCATGCTAAACTTTCTTTTTATATATTCAATGATAGCTTCGTTCATCTCATCGCCAGCTATTTTAAGAGAATGGGATATAACTATGCCTGACAAAGATATAACAGCTACATCCGTAGTCCCACCACCTATATCCACCACCATATTACCTATAGGCTCAGAAATTGGCAAATCTGCCCCTATAGCAGCTGCCATTGGTTCTGCTATAAGATATACTTCCCTCGCCCCAGCTGACTTTGCAGCATCTATAACCGCTCTTTCTTCTACCGGTGTAACACCAGAAGGCACACCTACTACAACTCTAGGCTTAGGTTTTAATATACCTTTACCTAAAGTTTTCTTGATAAAATGAGATATCATAACCTGAGTAATTTCAAAGTCTGTAATAACACCATCTTTTAAAGGTCTCACAGCTTTTATATAATCAGGAGTTTTTCCAAGCATCTCCTTGGCTTCGGCTCCCACTGCCAAAACTTTATGCTTTCTTGAATCTATAGCTACTATAGAAGGCTCCTCCAATACAATGCCTCGTCCTGGAATGAATACCAGACTGTTAGCCGTACCTAAATCAATACCTATTGCACTATTCATGAATCCAAACATACTAATATTTTAACCTATCTTGCATATAATTTTTTGCTAAGCTCGTAAAGGTTATCTGCTAAATATATATAATACTGATGGTTTTCTAAATTTTGTATCAAATCCTCTGGCAAGAACTCATACCCATGGTAAGCACCCAACAAAGCTCCTGTAATAAAACCTATAGCGTCTGTATCACCACCAAACTCCCAGTACGAGTTTATAGCACTAACAAAAGCATCAAATGGATACTCAATACCTTCTACTAAAAAGTAATACAAAGACAACCCTAAACTCTCCAATACAAAATTACCATTACCTATGCTTAAAATGGCTTTTTCTTTGGAATATCCTTCCTCTAAAGCATCTATCAACGTATCTAACATTTTTTTTGTATAAAAGCTTTCAACACGCGATTTTAACTCCTTTAAAAGCTCTATTCTATTTTCTAAAGTTTCCAAAGATTCATCGTTTTTTATAGATTTTACCAAAAAACTATTAAACAAAATAGCGCCGTCCAAAGCTTCGTCGCTTCTATGGGTAAGCATTGTAACTAACTTAGCCGCTTCTTCGGATACAGCTTCATTTTCAAAGTGAAGCATAGAAGTGGCTATAACCCTCAGTATGCCTTCTACAGAAGAAAATTTCAAGCCTTCTGTTATGTTGTTTGACAAATTGTATATGGCTTTTAGTATAAATGGATCTGGGTATCTGTGGGTCGTCTCATCAAAAGCCCAAGCTTTAAGCTTATCAAAATAGTTATAAATATCAAGTTTGTTAGATTCCAATATAGATTCTATCAAAAGCCTTGATACAATAGTTTCATCTGAAGGTTCATTTGCTCTTTGAAAAAATGCCGGAGAGCTAGGATGGGGTTCTACAAAGCTTGTTATAGGTAAATCTCTGTAGAATTCTTCCACCTGGTAAATATCCAAATCTTCAAAAGATTTTCCTATAGCGTCTCCTATTGCAGATCCAAGAACAATACCCCTAAACTTTTCTTTCATAAAAGCCCTTTCGTAGAAGGAATGCCTTTACCTTGTTTTGCTACAGCTTGTCTTACACTAAAAGCCAAAGACTTTATACTACACTCTGCTATATGATGAAGTATATGTCCATCAAGAATTTTTATATGCACTGTAGCTTTTGACTCCAAGGCGAACCCTTTTATAAACTCCCATATTAGCTCGAAATCAAACTCCGTAATTTTACCTCTTAAATCTTTTCTATCGTAATAAAAGAGTCCTCTACCTGAAAAATCAAGAGAACACAACACCAAAGCTTCGTCCATAGGCAAAATTGCAAATCCATATCTATTTATACCAGATCTATCTCCTAAAGCTTTAGATAAAGCTTGTCCTAGCACTATACCTACGTCTTCCACAAGATGATGGTAAGATACATCAACATCGCCTTCTGCTTTTAACTTTATATCTATAAAGCTGTGCTTTGAAAAACTCTCCATCATATGATTTAAAAAGCCTACAGGTGTCTCTATCTGATAAACACCAGAACCATCTAGGTTAATCTCCATATCTATAGCCGTTTCTTTCGTTTGTCTAAAAATATGTGCATTTCTCATATATAATCTTCCTTTATGTAATCTTTTAAAACCTTTGGTATTCTAATCCTATTATCTTTCGTTTGATAATTTTCCATAATAGCCACCAACGTCCTACCAACTGCCAAGGAAGAACCGTTTAAAGTGTGAACAAACCTGTTTTTGCCAGTTTTATCTTTAAACCTTATGTTTGCCCTTCTTGCTTGAAAATCTTCGCAGTTAGAACAAGAAGATATTTCTCTATACTTATTTTGAGAAGGTATCCATACCTCTATATCGTAAGTTTTAGAAGCTGAAAAACCTATATCACCAGAACAAAGAGCCACTACTCTATAAGGAAGCTCTAAAAGTTTTAAAATCTCCTCAGCATTTGATAAAAGTTTTTCTAGCTCATCGTAAGAATTATCAGGATGAACTATTTTTACAAGCTCTACTTTATCAAACTGGTGTTGTCTAATTAGCCCTTTCACATCTTTTCCATGAGAACCTGCCTCTCTTCTATAGCAAGGAGTATAAGCTGTAAGGTTAATGGGCAAATCATCTTCTTTTAATATAGTATCCTTGAACACATTCACAAGAGATACTTCAGCAGTAGGTATAAGATAAAGATCATCATCTTTTACATAGTAAAGCTCTTCTTGAAATTTTGGAAGCTGTCCAGTGCCCACTAAAGTTTGAGGCTTTACAAGGTGTGGTACTATCATCTCCTGATAGCCGTTTTTAGCATTTATATCAAGCATAAAGTTTACAAGAGCCCTTTCTAGCTTTGCCAAAGGACCTTTCAATATACTAAACCTACTGCCAGATATAGCGGCAGCTTGGTCAAAATCTATAAAACCTCTAAGAACACCAAGGTCAGCATGATCTTTGATTTCAAAATCAAACTTTGGTATCTCTCCCCATCTTCTAATCTCTAAGTTGTCGTTTTCATCCTTACCGTAAGGCACGCTTTCGTGCAATAGATTTGGTACTCTAAGAAGAAGATCTTCCGTATATTTTTCTATGCGGGCTAGCTCTTCCTCTAACGTTGATATTTCCTCTTTAATTAACCTTATCTCTTCTTCAAGAGTTTCGGTGTTTAACCCTTGTTTTTTTAAACTACCTATCTCCTTGCTTTTAGCGTTTCTAAGAGCCCTCAATTCCTCAATTCTCTTTATTTTATGCCTTCTTTCTTCGTCTAACTTTAGTATATCATCTATTCTGTCTTTCAAAAAAATATCTCTTTTGGCTAAGTTTTCTTTCACAAACTCTGGATTTTTTCTTATAAGCTCTATACTAATCATAACAACACCACCCTATATATCTTGTCATCTTTTAAATCAATCACTTTTTCCTCTGGCACACCTATACCAGCAGATACTTTTATATGCTGTATTAGGCTTTTGATGTCAAGCTTTATATGAGAGCCGTTTAAAGTGGATATCAAAAGATCAAAATTGTCATCGTCGTTGTAAAACACCAAATCGCAAGCGTTTAAAAGCTTTTGCTTTAATACATTTATACCTTGAGATGTCCTAGATTTTTTTGGAATATCCTCTAACTTTATCTTTTTAGCGTATCCTTCTTCTGTTATCAAAAGCCCAAAAATCTTGTCATTTAAAGCTCTCACCAGGATAGCCTCATCATTTTCATTAAGCTTTATACATTGAATGGCTTTTGAGCTAGATGTGGTTGCTCCTACGTCCTGAGTTTGAATTCTATTTATATAACCTTTTTTGGTTAAAATAAGTATTTCGCTCTCATCTTGAGAACCGCTTATATAAACTACCTCTTCACCTTCTGAGAGCTTCAATATTTGAAAGCCTTGGGTTTTGTATTCAAACTCCACAAGAGGTATTTTTTTTATAGAGCCTTTGTTTGTCAAGATAAGAAGCCTTGAGTTGTATTGCTCTCTCACAAAGGCACCTACAACGTGTTCGTCGGTATCCTTCATATGAATGGAGCTTCCAGACAAAGCTTCTGACCCAGCAGTCCAGTAAACTCTTCCTTTGTTTGATACTACGAAAAGACCCTCCGTAAACTTTAAACTTGCCACATTAACAATAGGAGATCTTTCCTCTTCTAAAAGCTCTATAGGTTTTACAAATCCATTTCTCGTGACAAAAACATCCACATAGGTATCTTCTTTTATCATACCTTCAATGAAAGTTCTTCTTGGGTCTTTGAAACGCTCTGCAAGTTCTTTTGTCTCTTTTATAAAGATGTTTATCCTTTCTTGTTTGTTTTCCAATATATTTTTATAAGTTTTGATATTTTCTATAAGCTCATCGTGTTCTTTTTGAAGCTTAGAAGTTTCCAAAGATGTAAGTCTTTGTAATCTTAAATCAAGTATTGCTTGAGCTTGCTTTTCAGTTAGATTCCAGCCATTCATGAGCTTTTCTTTGGCCTCTTGGGTATCTTGTGAAGCTCTAATGGTCTCTATAATTTTGTCTATATCTTTTATACAAATCAAGAGTCCTTCTACTATGTGAAGTCTTTCTTCGGCTTTTCTTAAGAAAAATTCCGTCCTTCTATAGATTACATTTAGCCTATGTTTGAAGAATTCCAGTAAAATATCTTTTAGATTTAAAAGCTTTGGCTCAAGTCCAACCAAAGCCACCATATTTATAGGAAAGTTTTTTCTAAGAGATGTATTTTTGTAAAGCTTCTTTAATACAGTATCTCCTTTGGCATCTCTCTTTAGTTCTATCACTATCCTTATACCTTCTTTATCAGACTCGTCTCTTAAGTCCGAAATCTCTTTTAGCTTACCAGACCTTGCCAACTCTGCTATTTTTTTTATAAGCTCTGCTTTGTTGACCATGTAAGGTATTTCGGTGATTATTATTTGCTCTCTTCCAGAGCTTGTTTTTTCTACCCTTGCCTTAGCTTGAACAGTAACCTGCCCTCTTCCAGTCTTATAAACCTCTGGAGACACTTCACCCACTATTATACCGCCTGTGGGAAAATCTGGTCCTTTTATATATTGCATAAGCTCTTCTACAGTTATATCTTGGTTTTGAGCCAAAGCCACCAACGCATCGCAAACTTCTTTTAGATTGTGGGGGGGGATAGAAGTAGCAAGACCTACCGCTATGCCCGTAGTACCGTTGCAAAGAAGGTTTGGCATCTTCGCCGGAAGAACCTGAGGCTCCATAACACTCTCGTCAAAATTTGGTACAAAATCTACAGTATCATTTTCTATATCTTCTAATAAACTAAGCGTTATCTTGGATAGTTTGGCCTCTGTATATCTCATTGCAGCAGGTGGGTCTCCATCTATAGAACCAAAATTTCCTTGTCCTATTACAAGAGGATACCTTAAATTAAAATCCTGAGCCATTCTTACAAGAGCATCGTATATAGCTTGATCTCCATGGGGATGATATCTTCCCATAGTATCCCCTACAATACGGGCACATTTTTTAAAGGGTTTGTCTGGGGTTAGGTCCATCTCATACATTGCATACAGTATTCTTCTTTGAACCGGTTTAAGACCGTCTCTAACGTCTGGTATAGCCCTACCAACTATAACAGACATCGCATAATCAAGATAAGATTGTCTCGCCTCTTCTTCTATAGGGATTTCTAATATTTCCATAGTAAAATTTTATCATACTAAAAGCATTAAACCTAAAACTTTATGCTATAATGTAAGTGCTATGGAATTTGAGCCAGTCATAGGGTTGGAAGTGCATGTACATATGGACACAAAAACAAAGATGTTTTGCTCTTGCAAGATTGAGTACGATGCTCCTCCCAACACAAACGTATGCCCAGTGTGCATGGCGTTGCCAGGAAGTCTTCCAGTCATAAACAAAAAAGCGGTAGAATACGGCATTAGAACATCTTTAGCGTTGAATTGCAATATAAATCTAACATCAATAATGGCAAGAAAACACTATTTTTATCCAGATTTACCAAAAGGTTATCAAATATCTCAATACGAAAAGCCTTTAGCTGAAAACGGTTTTGTGCTTTTAGAACATAAAAAAGTAAGAATAAGAAGATTACACTTAGAAGAAGATGCTGGTAAAAACAACCACTTTGATAACAGCTCTTTGGTGGATTTAAACAGAGCTGGTACACCTCTTATGGAAATAGTTACAGAACCAGACATAAACTCCACAGAAGAAGCAAAAGAGTTTTTAGAAAAACTAAGAGCTATAGTAAGGTATGCCGGCGTTTCAAAAGCAGATATGGAAAAGGGCCAGTTAAGATGCGATGTTAATATATCCTTAAGACCTAAAGGTTCTAAAGAGCTTGGTACGAGAGTAGAGGTAAAAAACGTAAACTCTTTTAAATTTGTACAAAAAGCTATAGAATATGAGATAGAGCGCCAAAAAGCTATATTGCTAGAAGGAAAATCCGTAGAACAAGAAACAAGAGGTTTTGATCCCCAAAGCGGCAAGACCTTTGTGATGAGGACTAAAGAAGAAGCAGAAGATTACAGATATTTTAAAGACCCAGACTTGCTTCCTCTTGTCATTAGTAAAGAGCTTTTAGAAAGCATAAAAGACAACATGCCAGAACTACCAGACGAGCGCATAGAAAGGTTGATGAAAGATTACGGTCTTAGTAGATATGAAGCGTCTGTGCTTACAAATCTAAAAGAGTTAGGAGATTTTTTCCAAGAAGCCACAGAATATACTAAAGAGTATAAAGCTCTTAGCAATTGGCTTTTAAACGATATACTTGGATTTATGAACGAAAATCAGATAGAAGAAATACCCATATTGCCACAACATTTGGCAAAACTAGTGGAGCTCATAAAACAAAACGTCATATCTACAAAAATAGCAAAAGAAGTTATAAAAGAGATGTTAACAAATAAAAAAGACCCAGATACTATTATAGAAGAGAAAGGTTTAAAGCAAATATCAAACGAAGATGAGATAAAAGCTGTAGTAATAAGCGTATTAGAAAAATTCCCGCAAGAAAGAGAAAGACTCAAAAACGGCGAAGAAAAACTAATTGGATTTTTGGTAGGAGAGGTTATGAAGCTTACCAAAGGCAAGGCTAACCCAAAACTTGTAAACAAACTTATAAGAGAGTGTTTATGAGAATAGCCATAGGTTCAGACCACGCTGGCTTTGACTTAAAAGAAGCCTTAAAAGAACACATAATATCAAAAGGTCATGAGCTAATAGATTGCGGTACACATTCCAAAGAATCTACAGATTACCCTCTTTATGCCAAAGAAGTGGCTCTTTATATCAAAAACCAAAAAGCCGACAGAGGCATACTAATATGTGGAAGCGGACTTGGAATGTCCATAAGTGCCAACAAGATAAAGGGCATAAGAGCTGCCCTTTGCCTAAACGAATATATGGCAAGGATGAGCGTAAAAGACAACAACGCAAACATCTTATGCCTAGGTAGCAGAGTAATAGGGGTTGAGTTGGCAAAATCTATAGTGGATGCTTGGTTTGACGCACACTTTGAAGGTGGAAGACACGAGAGAAGATTAAGAATTATATCATCTTTTGAAGAAGAAGGTATATAATTGAAAAAAATAGCCATAACCGGAGGGGCTGGTTATATAGGCTCTCATATGCTAAAAGAAGCTTTAAAAAGAGGGTACGATGTCCTTGTGATAGATAACCTATCTACAGGTCATAGGGAATTTGTAAAAGGTGGAAAGTTTTTACAAACCGATATACAAAGCAAAGAAACATTAGAAGCACTCTTAGAGTTTAAACCAGATGCGATAGTACATTTTGCAGCCTATATAGCTGTTGAAGAGTCTGTACAACAACCTATAAAATATTATGAAAACAATTTTTGCAACAGTTTAAAGCTTTTAGAGTATGCCTTAAAAGCCAATGTAAGAAACTTTATATTTTCATCAACTGCAGCCGTTTACGGTATAAAATCTGATAAACCTGTAAAAGAAACGGATTCAATAGAACCAATAAATCCTTATGGCCGAGCGAAGGCAAGCTTTGAAAAAGCCTTAGAAGATGTGTCAAAAGTAAGCGACTTAAAGTATGTGGCCATTAGATATTTTAACGTAGCTGGAGCAGACCCAGAAGGAGATCTTGGACAAATCTCCAAAAAACCAACACATCTTATATTAAGGGCTTTAAAAGCTGCAAAAGGCGAGATAAAAGATTTTGGTATATACGGCACAGATTACAACACGAAAGACGGTACTTGTATAAGAGATTATATTCATGTATCAGACCTCGTAGATGCTCATTTTGAGGCTATGAGATATCTCGAAGAAGGCGGCAAATCTGATATATTTAACTGTGGATACGGAAGAGGTTTGAGCGTAAAAGAGGTAGTGGATATAGTAAAAGATATAACAGGTGTTGATTTTCCAGTATACAATTATGATAGAAGACCAGGAGACCCGCCTATTCTTATTGCCAACGTCAATAAGATAAAAAATACCTTTGGTTGGAAACCAAAATACGACGATCCTTACTTTATAGTAAAAACTGCTTGGGAATGGGAGAAAAAACAACGTTAATTTTAAGCTTTTCTTATATGGTCTAAGGTGTTTATTAAAAGCCCCAACACAATAAAAAAAGATCCAATTGTCTCGTAAAAATCCATACGCTCTCTAAGAACAATCATAGAACTAATCATACCTATTACAGGTGTAGTAAGCATTGTAAGCCCCATAAAACCAGAAGGGATTCTTTTTATCGCATAACTCCATATAACCCAAGCCAAAGCGTTTGCCAAGACTGCATTATAAAATATAGCAAACAAAAGAAAATAAGAAAACTTTATATAAAATCTCTCAAACATTAAAGCGCATATCAAAATACCTATACTTCCTATAAACATCTGCCACGCGTTTAACGAGACTATATCGGCATTTAAATTGCGATGTCTTTTCTGCCAGATTACCGCAAAAGCCCAAGATATACCGCTCAAAACAGCAATAGCATCACCCAAAAACCCCTTGTTACTCATCATGTCCCAAGGCTCTAACACAAGAAAAAGCCCTAAAAAAGCTACAACGTTACTAATTATTTCCTTCCTATCAGGTTTTTCTTTTAAAATCTTCCAAGAAAACAACACTAGCCAAAAAGGCATGGAGTAAACCAAGATGGCGGTTTTGCCAGCCTTAGCGAATTTAAGAGCTAGTATAGTAAGGCCTACAAAACCTGTGGTTTGCAAAAGCCCTAGTATGCTCACATATTTAAAATGCGTTATTTTTAGGCTTTTCTTGTTAAAAGCCAAGATACCAAAAAGCAAAAAAGCGCCAAATATAGTCCTAAAAAAGGCAAAATAAAGCTCTGGCATATAATTTATAGCTTGCTTCATCAAAACCCAGTTGTAACCCCATATAAAAGATAACACTATCAACAGAAAGAAAGCTTTTTTATCTATGGATCTATTCATAAGATTTTTATTTTAGCATATAATATTAGTTGTAAATGAGAAGTGTAGAAGAAATTAAAAAGCATTATAGCTGGGATAAAGAAGACGAGAAAAATCTTAAAGAGATGAAGGACATAGCTATTAAACATAAGGATGATTTTGTAAATAAGCTTTATGAATATTTTAATATATTTGAAGACAAAGACAGGTATTTAAAAGATGAAAAAATAAAAGAAAGACACAAAGCCCACTTACAAGCTTGGTTTTTGGAACTCTTTGAAGGAAACGTTGACCATCTTTATATTTCAAAAGTTCAGCGTATAGGTATGAGACATGTTCAAATAGGTTTACCACCTCATTATCTAAACTCTTCAATGAATTTTGTTAGAGAGTTTATAGAAACGCTTGTCATAGAAAAAACAGTCGATGCAGACGAAAAGATAAAGATTTTAAAGTCTATAGATAAAATCCTTGACATAAACCTTGATGTTATCACAGAGGCTTACAGAGAAGAAGAATTTAAAACATATTTAGGTACTTCTAAAATTCAGAAAATATTCATAGAAGCCATTCAAGGAGTTTCAAGGTCAATAGATCTTTTTATTGTTACCATAATGAGCTTTTTGGCTATAGTGGGTGGTGGATGGATACTGTATGAATTGATAAACCTGGTGCTTGGTAGAGTGTCCCCAGAGTCTACCGCCCTTGAGATACTTGGCTCTACGCTTATTTTGTACGCGATATCAGAGCTTTTAAACGAAGAATTAAAGCATTTAAAAGGAGCTTCTCTATCTCTTAAAGTGTTTGCAGGTATAGCTTTAGCTGCCATTATAAGAAAAATACTTATAATATCTTTGTATCCAAAGAAAAGTATCGAGCTTCTAATACTTGGTATATTGATGCTTTTTGTAGGTATAGTTTACTTTATAATAAACAAGGTGGAGAAAAAATAGCATGGTAGAGTTTATAAACGCTTTAGGAGAAGCTTTTTATATTTTCCTAACAGCGCTTTTGCACATTTTTAAAGATAGACCAAAATTTAAACACTTTGTAGATAGAATAATTTACATAGGCGCTGATACCGTGCCGGTAGTGGTTACCACATCGCTATTTACAGGGGGTGTACTAGCTTTGCAGACTTATTCTACGCTTCACAAATTCAATTCAGAGTACCTAATTGGGGTGTTGGTAGCTATTTCAATGGGTAGAGAGCTTGGACCGGTACTTACGTCCTTGATGGTGGTAGCAAGGGTCGGCTCCGCCATTACAGCTTCTATAGGCACTATGAAAGTTACCGAACAAATAGACGCTCTTGAAACACTGGCTATAAACCCTTACGCTTATATTACAAGCCCAATACTTTTTGCTTGCATGGTTGATTTACCACTTCTTACAATATTATCAGATATCTCTGGAATAATTGGTGGATACCTTGTAAGCACCTTAATATTCCATATAAACGGACATATGTATTGGGACAAAACAAAGGAAATTGTAGATTTTTACGATATATATGGGGGGTTGTATAAAGCTTTTGCATATGGTATAGTGATTGCCACAGTTAGCAACTATTTTGGTTTCAAAACAAGCGGCGGTAATCAGGGTGTTGGTAGGGCTACCACATCGTCGGTTGTAATATCTTCTATGTTAATTCTTATACTTGATTACTTTTTAACTGCTATCATATATACATGAGGTATTTTAGAACTTTTCTAACGTTTTTGGCTTTTAGTATTATGGTATTCGCCGATGACACCACAAGCAATGTATCAAAGATCAACCCTACCATATGGCACGGGCTATATATTTATTATTACAACCAGGCCAAAGGACTATCAAAAAAAGAGCATAAACCTGTGCTTTTGTACTTTTACGGAAACGATTGTACGTATTGTGATCTTTTTGACCAATACGTGTTGCAAAAGCCCGACGTAGTGGATTTTATAAACAAGCACTTTGTATTTTCTTCGGTAAACGTAGATGACTCCGGTGGAAATAAGTTTATTAGAAAGTTTAGATTGTTTGGTACCCCCGCTTTTGCCGTTATATATCCAAGCGGGCATTTTAGAGTTTATCAAGGGTATAAAACAAAAGAACAATTTTTATACATATTGAGTAAGCTTTACAAGTAAACATGAGAATTGCTGTTGGTATGAGTGGCGGCGTCGATTCAAGCGTAGCCGCATATTTGCTAAAAGAACAAGGCCACGATGTAATAGGTGTTACATTACGATTTTATAAAGAAGAATGCAAAGAAAACGCAAGGGTATGCTGCTCTCCAAAAGATGTGCAAGATGCAAGAATAGTATGCGATATACTTGGTATACCACACATTACGCTTGATTGGGAAAATCTATTCAAAGAAAGAGTGATAGATTATTTTATAAAAAGCTACAAAACTGGCCTCACACCAAATCCTTGCGCCATATGCAATAAAGATGTAAAAACTGCGTTTTTGGGCTTTTATCTAAAACAAACTGCTGATATAGATTTTTTAGCTACAGGGCACTACGTGATAAAAGAAGATAACAAAATAAAAAGAGCTAGAGAAAAAGACCAGTCTTATTTTATGGCGCTTGTCCCTAAACAAAGCTTTGATTATCTAATGTTTCCTGTGGGTTATATGACAAAGCAAGAAATTAGAGAGATTGCAAAGAAAATAAACCTTCCAGTGGCTAACAAAATAGAATCTCAAGACGTATGTTTTTTAAAAGGTATGGATTTAGAAGATTACCTATCTCAATTTATAGAAATGACGCAAGGGGACATAGTGCATATAGCTACTCAAAAAAAACTTGGAAAACACAAAGGCATACATAGATATACAATAGGTCAAAGGCACGGATTAGGAGTGTCTTACCATAAACCGCTTTATGTAGTAGAAAAAGATATTGAGAACAATATACTTTACGTAGGTGAAAAAGAATATCTTTTCAAAGATACAATATCGTTAAAAGATTACAATAGACTGGAAAATTTTGAAAAAGACAACATGTATATACAAATTAGGTATAACTCAAAACCCATACCGATAAAGCATATAGAAGAAGATAAAGACGATGTAAGAGTTTTTCTAAAAGAACCAGCAACGCAGGTAGCAAAAGGACAAGTAGGGGCTATTTACTTTGGTGATACACTTTTAGGAGGTGGAATCATATCTTGAAAAAGCTTGTTTTTTTGGCTTTTACTATGATAATAAGCTCTTGCTCTTACATAGTTATAGTGCATGATCCCCTTAATGCTAAAGAACACGTAGAACTTGGCTACACCTATGAAAAACAAAAGGATTTTAAAGACGCTATATATCAATACAAAATGGCTATAAGAAAAGATAAACACTATGACATTGCATACTTTGACTTAGGAAATGCGCTTTTTAAAGAAAAAAATTACAAAGACGCTATAAAATACTATAAAAAAGCCATAGATATAAACCCCAAAAACACAGACGCTATGAACAACTTGGCCTATGCTTACTATAAGCTCGGTGATTTTAGTAAAGCAAAGTTTTATATATTAAAAGCCTTAAAACTTAAACCCAACAACAAAGCCTATCAAAACACCTTAAAAGAAATAGAAAGCAAACAATAAATATCGCTTTAACAATTTCTACCAAAGCAAGGTATTTTAAAAATTTATACAATAAATAAACATAGGCACTAAGCTATAATACTTTTATGGTGGTAGGTGTGGTCATCATAGATTTTTATATTCCACAGGCGCTTTCTTTAAAAGAAAAAAGACATTACATAAGATCTATAAAAGATAAGCTAATTAGCAACTTTAAAATATCGGTATCTGAGATAGACTTTCACGATTCTTGGCAACGCTCAAGAATAGGTGCAGCCGTAATAGGAAAAGATAAAGAGGGCGTAAACCAAGTTTTGAGCTCAGTAGTAAAATTTAGCGAAAAACAGTGGCCAGATATCCTTTTTAACGTAAGCTTAGAATTTGTAAACATCTAATCTTCATCTTCGTCTTTAGTACCAAAAAGCTCAGATATATCTTTTCTCCAGAAAGGTGCATTCTCTATCTTCTTTTTAAGCCTGTTATATGCCTTTTCCTTTTCTTTTAGCTTAAATTCTAAGGATATCTTATCGTACTCTAATTGTTTTATCTTTTCATACAAAGACACTATTTGTTTGTTTAAATCTAAAATGATATCGTTTGATTCTTTTAGCTTGTCTACTATTTCGTTGTATTTGTCTATAGATACGCACTGCAAGCCTTTTATCTCTTTAGAATAGAATTCTTCTACAGCTTTCTCTACTACCTCTGTGGCAGATATATCAAGTTTTTCAGCTAAAGCCTCTATCTTCATAATAGCTTTTGAGTTAAGTCTATACGTTTTTAAAACTCTCACAACCATATTATACATCTTATTTGGCTTTTAAAACAAAATAAAGTGTGGTATATTGGTATCTATGAAATTTTACGTAACAACACCAATATACTATGTAAACGATGTGCCGCATATAGGTCATGCTTACACTACAATAGCAGCAGACACTATAGCACGCTACAAAAGACAAAAAGGCTTTAACGTATTTTTCCTAACAGGCACAGATGAACACGGGCTTAAGCTTCAAAAAGCCGCGGAAGAAAAGGGAATAACTCCAAAAGAGCTTTGCGATAAAAACTTTGAAAACTTTAAAAACCTATGGGATTTTCTAAAAATATCTTACGACCATATCATAAGAACAACGGATGATTATCACAAAGCTTACGTACAAGAGGTTATAACAAAAGTTTATGAAACTGGCGATATATACAAAGGATACTACGAGGGATACTACTGCGTCGGGTGTGAAGAGTTTAAACCAGAATCCGAGATAAAAGATTTTGATTACAGTTGTCCCATACACAAGAAAAAATGCGAACTTATAAAGGAAGAAACTTATTTTTTTAAATTGTCAAAATACCAAGATAAACTTTTAAAGCTTTACGAAACAGATTTCATAAAACCAGATTACAGGAAAGAAGAAGTAGTATCTTTCGTTAAGCAAGGCTTGAAGGATTTATCAATAACAAGACCAAAAGAAAGGGTGAGCTGGGGTATAGAACTTCCTTTTGATAGAAACCATGTCATTTATGTTTGGTTTGACGCTTTGTTTAATTATATATCTGCTTTAAAGCTTAAAAACAAGATGGAGTTTTGGCCAGCGGATTTTCATATAGTAGGGAAAGATATACTTAGGTTTCACGCTGTTTATTGGCCAGCTTTTCTAATGTCTCTTAATATGGAGTTGCCAAAACACGTTTACGCTCACGGATGGTGGACTGTAGAAGGACAAAAAATGTCAAAATCTTTAGGCAACGTTATAAATCCCTACGACGTAGTCAACGAATACGGCTTAGACGAAACAAGGTATTTCTTGCTAAGAGAGGTAGCCTTTGGCCAAGACGGGGATTTTTCAAAAGAAGCTATAAAAAGAAGAATAAACGGAGAATTAGCAAACGGCATTGGAAATTTGATAAGTAGAACTTTTGCTATGTGTATCAAATACAACATAGTTTCAAAAGAAAATATAAGAGAAGATGAGAGCTATAAAAAGGTAGCTACAGAAGTTTTGGAAGCTTTTGATAAATATATGAACGAGCTTCAATTCCACAAAGCTTTGGAAGAGGTAATGAAGCTTGTAGATTATCTAAATAAGTATGTAGATGAAAAAGCTCCTTGGACTCTAGCCAAAAACAACAACCCATCGCTAAAAGATGTACTTCTTACATTGATAGACGGTATAATAGTATCTTGCTGGATGTTAAACCCCTTTATGCCAAACAAGATGAAAGACGTGTTTGAAGCCCTGCAAATAGATATAACAACTGCAAAAAATCCAAAACCCTACACAATATCGTTTGGTAAAATCTCTGGCAAGTTAAACCTATTCCCAAAGGTAGAGTAAAAACTAAAGCCAAACAAAGTGTTTTGGGTTATATTAATAATATGTTAACAGGAAGCATAACAGCCATAGTAACACCTTTCAAAAACGGCGAGGTAGATTATGGGGCTTTTGAGAGGCTCATTGAATTTCAGATAGAAAACGGTACAGACGGCATATTGGTATGTGGAACTTCAGGAGAATCACCTACTTTAAGCTACGAAGAACACGAAGCTGTTATAGAGTTTGCCGTAAAAAGCGCAAAAAAACGCATACATATAATGGCTGGAACTGGTGCAAACTCCACCGAAGAAGCTTTAAGGTTTACAACCTTTGCAAAAGCAGTGGGCGCAGACAGCGCTCTTTTGGTGGTACCATACTACAACAAACCAACTCAAGAAGGGCTTTATAGGCATTTTAGCAAGATAGCGAAAGAAGTAGATATAGACATATACATATACAACATACCTTCTCGTACAGGCATAGAGATATCCGTAGACACATTAGAAAGACTTGCAAAAGACCACAAAAATATAAAAGGTTCAAAAGAATCTACACCAAATATGGATAGAATATCTGAGATTTTAAAAAGGATACCAAACTTCACGGTATTTTCTGGAGATGATTCGTTGACACTTCCTATGATGAGTTTAGGCGCTAAAGGGGTGATTTCTGTAATTAGCAACGTAATGCCAAAAGAAGTAAAGGAGCTTGTATCTAGCGCTTTAAAAGGGGATTTTGAAAAAGCAAGACAAATACACTATTATCTTTTGGAAATATTTAAGATTATGTTTATAGAGACAAACCCTATCCCTGTAAAAACCGCTCTTTCTTTGATGGGTATGATAAAAAAAGAGTTTAGACTACCTCTTTGTGAAATGCTTCCTCAAAACGAAGAAAAATTAAAAGAAGTCCTAAAAAAATACAATCTTATATGAGCTTAGAGCTAAAAACCTTTGTAGCTTTTAGAATAATAGAAAAAAACTTGGAACCTATTAAAAGACCAGACCTCATAAACCCAGATGATCTTTTTTTCATAGATGACCAAAAAGAAAAACTTATAAAAAATACACATTGCTTTGTAAAAGGCTATATGGCAAACGATGTTTTACTTTGGGGAAGAAGAGGAAGCGGCAAATCTGCCTTGGTAAAATCTATGCTCTATAGATTTAAAGACAAAGGGCTTAGGATGATACAAGCTTACAAATCAAACCTTGAAGATTTGGCTTTTATATACGAATACATATATGATAAACCTTATAGGTTTATACTGTTTTTTGACGATCTTGTTTTTAGTGAAAAAGACGAAAGATTTTCTTTAATGAAAGCGCTTTTAGAAGGAGATATAGAACAAAGGCCAGATAACCTCATAGTTTATGCCACTTCAAACAAAAGAGACCTTACCATAGAAAAGTTAGAAGACAAAAAGTTTCCAGAAGATAGTCTAAACGACGCTTACGCTTTGGTAGATAGATTTGGCCTTAGGCTTGGTTTTTGGGGCTTTTCAAAAGAGCAGTATATAAATATCGTAAAACATTATGTTAAAAGCCTAAACTTAACATGGAACGAAGAATTTGAGCAAGAAGCCGATAGATTTGCACTAAACACTGGTGGTTATTCTGGCAGAAGTGCAAAACAATTTGTAAAATATCTAACGGTAAATTTATGCTATAATAAAAGCCATGGCTGAAAAGATTGATATAAACCGCATTCAAAGGGATATGTTTATTGAGTACAAGGGTGAGCCCTACAGAGTTGTGGATTACGACCACGTAAAGCCTGGCAAAGGTCAAGCTTTTGTCAGAGTAAAAGCCAAAAATATGAACACTGGCAACGCTATCGAAATCACCTACAAGTCTTCTGATAGTATAGAACTTGCAGATTTTGAGCAAGTGTTTGCAGAATTCTCTTATAAGGATGCAGACGAATATCACTTCCTTACTCAAAACACTCACGAAATGATAAGCATAAACGCAGAAGATATAAAGGAAGAGGCAAAATTTTTAAAAGAAGGTATGACCGTAGTAGTTTTTATCTACAAAAATAAACCGATAGGTATAGAGCTCCCAAAGGCTGTGGAGCTTGAAGTAATAGAGACAGACCCAGGCTTCAAAGGAGATACCGCAGCTGGTGGCTCAAAGCCTGCAAAACTTGAAACTGGAGCCGTTATTCAAGTGCCATTTTTTATAAACGAAGGTGATATAGTAAAAGTGGATACGAGAACAGGCCAATATTTAGAAAGGCTTGATAGAGCACAGAAAAAGTAATATGGATTTAGAACCTATATTAGCCCTCATAAAAGCCTTAGACAATTCAAGTTTACAAAAGCTAAAGTTAAGCTCTGGAGACTTTACATTAGAACTTGAAAAAGGACAGACCTATATAGTTGGAGAAGTGCCCAAAGACACGAGACCATTGGAAGTTTCAAGACAAAAAGAAGAAGCGCAAGCGCCAACAGAAACCCAAAAATCTAACTATCACGTTATTACAAGCCCATTGGTTGGTACTTTTTATAGAGCACCTTCTCCAGACGCACCACCTTTCGTAGAAGTAGGAGACATAGTATCACCAGGCCAGACCTTGTGTATAATAGAAGCTTTAAAAGTTATGAACGAAATAGAGAGTGATGTAAGAGGCAGGATAGAAAACATTTTGGTGGAAAACGGCGAAATAGTAGAATACGGTCAACCTCTCTTTGAAATATCCCCTCTGTAATGATATTAGAAAACGATTTAGTTACTATAAGATACAGCGATAAAGTCTATATAAAAAGAGTAAAAAAAGGCGAAAACCTAAACGTAAAATCTCACATACTAAAATACGATGACATCATAGGCAAAGAAGAAGGCATTTTCTTAAACGGATTTTTCGTAGCAAAGCCCACCATCGAAGAAATTGTAAAATACGGATTCAAAAGAGAGACTCAAATAGTATATCCAAAAGATGCTTTTTATACGGCTATAAAATTAGATATACCATCTTGTAAAAGAATACTTGAGTTTGGCATGGGAAGCGCGGTAATGAGTGCCATCATATTAAAAACTATGAAAGAAGATGCTATTTTATACACCCACGAAGAAAACCAAAAAGCTTACGATAACGCTATTAAAAACTTAAAAACCTTTGGATTTTTAGACGATAGGTTAAAAGCCACACTGGCAAATTACAACGATGCAAAATACGACGAAGGATTTTTTGATTGCGCTTTTATAGATACAAAAGAACCTTGGGAATACATAGATAAGTTGCACAAAGAGCTTAAACCTGGCGCAAACGTATGTTTTTTAGTACCTACCTACAACCAAGTTTCAAAGCTTTTAGAATCGTCAAAAGATAAATTTTTTGTTTATGAAATATCTGAGATACTGCTTAGAAAGTTAAAACCAAACCCAGATAGGCTAAGACCAGAAGATTTTATGCCAGCCCATACGGCTATACTGATATTTAGTAGAAATATAAATCATTGTTGTTAACGTTTACTTATGTTAACATTTTAACATGCCAAGAAGAACGAGAAACAGAATACTACATGAAGCTCTTAAGATATTCTCAAATAAAGGCATTAGAGAGACCACTATAAAAGATATAGCAAGAGCGGTTGGCATAACAGAAGGAGCCATATACAGACACTTTGACAGCAAAGAGCAAATAGTTAAATCTCTTTTTCTAAATAGCTCACAGGAGTTTTATACACATCTAAACAGCGCCTTATCAAAAGCCCAAAACTTTGAGGAAGCTTTAAAAAATCTATCTGAAGCGTTTTTAAACTATGCTTTTACAAATCCAGAGGCTTTTAAGTTTATAAATCTGTTTCATTATTTTAAAATAGACTATGAGCTAAGGTTAAAAGATGGTAAAATGCCTAAGGATGTTATATACGAATTTTTTAAAAGCCACGAAGAGATAGGTATACAACCAGAATATGCTACTGCGCTTTTCATAGGTACGTTGGAGCGTATATTTTTATTCTATGAGATGGGTTTCATAGACGACATAGAAGAGGATATACAAGAAAAAGCTTATAAACTCCTTCTTAGCATATTTAGAAAAGCATCAAAAGAAAATTTAAGTTAAAAAAAAGACTGGGCTTTGAATCTGCCCAGCCTAGGACAAAGCTATGAAAAGCTCTTTCCTACCTTCCCTCCCAAGCATATCTTCTTGTTAAAAGCTTAAAATATCGTTCTTAAAGCAAGTGTGTAGTCTGTGAAGTTTTTGAGTTGATTACCGCTACTATTTGCTGTAGCAGCCTTAAAATCTCCATTTGGAGATACTATTTGAGCACCTAAAGATATGTTGGCGTTAAAACCATCTATATAGTAGTTAAAGAAAATATCTGTCATAGATACTTTAGCAGTTACAAAATTGTTGTTATAGGAATAGTAATTTTTATTTTCGTCGTTTTCATATCTTAGCACAAGTGCTGGTTTTCCTATACCTACGTATTTATCGTATAAAAGCTGTGTTTGGAGGTAATAGCCTTGGGCTTCTGGCTGAGCTACTGCATTGCCTGCTTTTGCATATCCCAAATCTTTTTGATCAAGCCATGCTGCTTGGAAGTTTGGCACAAAATCACCAAACTTTTGTTCCCAGAGCACATCAAACGTATAAGCTTTTGCAGTGGTGGAAGTAGAGCCTGTATAGCCACTAAACGATGGAGGACAGTAATTTGTGGCACCTGTTAAAGCATCTGTACCGCATTCTATCTTTTGTTGTTGGTAAGCAAAAGCAAACGTGAGTGTGTTTTGTTTACCCAAGAACGTATCTTCATCCACATACCCAGGCGTACCTTTGTATCCAAGCATTGTAGGTGTAAATTCTATCCTAAAACCATATTTTAGATTGTTGTTACCATTTAGACCAGCCTCATAATCGTATTTACCGTTTCCAGCCATAAGGTAGTACTTTATCATGGCATCTTTTCCTATATCACCCCACAAGGTTATACCAGCATCCCGGTAAGCGTTGCCCACATCAAAGCCAAGTGTAAATGGGATTGTTGGATTCATGAAAGGTTTGCTTGCTAAAACACTGTTAGCGCCACCTAACAAGTTCTTACCATCAACGTCTATCTCGCCTATGCCGGGATTATAGTTTTCAAGAGGCACTATGAAAGAATACAAATCGTTAAGCGATACCCTTGACCATGGGTCTACAAACAAACCTGCCATAAGCTGGGCTTGCGGCATAAATTTAAAGTTTATAAAAGCGTCTCTTATACCAGAAAAAGCTCCCGTTTTTGGACCTATACCACCCGTATGAGCTCTTGCAGAACCATCGGGAACTAAAGCGTTGTTATCCGCAAAATCAAGGTTTGCACCAAACTGAACTATTGGGTTAATCTGACCCGCAAAGTAGATTCTTGCATTTTCTATGCTGAAGTTTGTGCTGTTGTGGTCGTTGGTAGTAATGGCACCATTGTTTTGAGCCCAAATAGCAAGCTTCAGACCTACGTTTGCAAACTCGTTGTCATTTGCTTTTAGCAAGATGGCATCAGCACTATAAAATGGCAACATAGCCATACCAAAAACCGAGAGAGCTAACAATAGCTTCTTTTTCATAAAAACCTCCTTCATTAAGTTGATGACAATATTTTGATACAATTTGGTATTTATAATCATTGATATAGATCAAGAAAAATAAAAAAGAGGAGGCCAGATGGCCTTCCAAAGCAAAGAGGTTTTAAACTAAGCTGCTTTTTCTATATTTTTTATAGGCATGAACAGTTTGTACAGGATATCAACCATCAGCAAAAAGGCTCCGCCTAACACCATGGAATCTGGAAGTATCCTTATCCACATCCAGAAATGAACAGGTTCCAATACACTTCTGGTACGTGCATACCAATATCCTACGTCAAAGGACTCTTTGAATTGATGAAATCCTATTACCATTGTTGGTATAGTGTATAGGCATATACCTATGGTAATAAGCCAAAATGCCAATTTTGAGAGCTTCATATCCCATACGAATCCTTCGGCAGCTGCTCTATATTCAAGGATAAAATATATAAATGCTATGGCTATATAACCAAATGCTCCAAGAAGAGCAACGTGAGAGTGCGCCATTACAAAATATGTACCGTGTGTAAAGTAATTAACTGCAGGCTCGTTAATAAACATACCATAAAAACCTGCACCAAACCAGTTTAAAAAGGCAGACATACCAAGCCAGTAAAATGTCATGTTAAAATGAAACTTATCTTTGTTTTGTATGTGATGATACTCTCTGTAAGCTTCCACCATTAACATAACCAAAGGCACTGGTTCAAGTGAAGATAGTATGCTTCCCCACATAATCCAGAAGTTATCTTCTCCCATCCAATAGTAATGATGTCCAGTGCCTATAGTTCCGGCACCTATTATTAGAAACATTTCAAAGAACATAACTGCATTGGCAAATCTTTGATTCACAAGACCAAGCTCTACAGTTATAAAAGCCAATGTTCCAGCGGCGAACAGCTCAAATGTGTTTTCCACCCAAAGATGGACTACCCACCATCTAAAATAGTCATCTATCGTATAGTTATGCATAGTGTGGGTGAATGGTAGTAAAGCAGCTATATAGAGTCCGGCGATGGCAAAAGCAGACCACATCATCACATTCAAAGATGGGGTGATTTTTTTGGCTTGTCTTATGGTAAAAAGTACTATGATGAACCATATTACGAGACCTATCAATACGCCAGTAGCCCATATCCTACCGAGTTCCAAATATTCCCGGCCTTGAGAGCCAAGCCAGAACCATAGCTTATCGTTCTGTAAATATCCTTCTGTGCCAAGATATATACCTATTAGACCCCCCACTCCTACAACAACGAGAGCTAACCATAAAATATCTACGAGAATTGGGAATTTAAAATCTTTTCTACCGGAAGCCAATGGAGCTATAAACAATCCTCCGGTAAGCCATCCTATTGCTATCCACAATATAGCTAAGTTTAGATGAAACTGTCTTGCTACATTGAAAGGAAGTAAACTTTGCGGTATCAACCAGCTGTGTGTAGGATCGGCGTATAAGTGTGCAAGATAACCGCCAAACACGCATTGTAAAAAGAAAAAAACAGGTACTATAGGTACATACTTTAAAACCTTTTTTTGCATATTTGTAAGTGGGGCTATGTCTAAAGCTGCTACTGGTTTGGCAGCATTTTCAAGCTTTTCAAAATATTCGTAGAACAGAAACATTACAACAATAGACGCAACCCATGTTCCCATGAACGCTATCAAAGAAGCCCATATATCGTCAAATGTCAAGCCTAATCCTATTTTCGGTTCTGGTGGCCAGTTGTTTGTATAAGTGATATTACTGCCTGGTCTATCGGTAGTGGCGGACAACGTTGTCCAATTCACAAAATCTGCTATTTTTTCAGCCTTATCCTTGGGGACGACATGACCCAACCATGCATAACGCGGATTACCATTTACAATAAAGCTTACTATGGTATCTTTAGCTTGCTCAAAAGCCTTAGCGTATTCTGGTGTTACGGTGGTAACCGGAGATTTTAGTGTGGACACTTCTCTTAGATCGCGTTTTACCAAATAATCCACATCAACCTTTTGCTCTTTTGGAAGAGCCGAGTAAGGAGTACGATACTTCTCGTTAGCGTATATATTCTCTAAAGACTGCACAAGAAGATGAATCATCCATGCTGTATAATCTGGCCCCGTGTAAGCACCGTTCCCAAGTATCGTGCCATTGTCCATGAGAACAAATTCTTGAAAATAGTTCTTACCCTTTATTATGTCATCCTTTGTGTAAAGGGTATTGTTTGTGCCTTGAACTTGGACTTGTTGCGGTATCGGGGGAACTGATTTTATCTGGTAGACGGTAAAAGCCAAAAAAATAAGAACCATCGTTATAGCAGTTCCCCATACAATGAGCCACCATCTTTTACGCTCCTTTAACTCTACATCTTCCAAGCTTGTAGCCATAGCATTGACCTCCTTAATAAATTTAGCCTGCCAAAAAGGCTCTTATTACATATACCAACAGGTAAATCACAAACACCAATGCAAAAAGATTCCTATATGCTCTCGTATCACCTCCTTTATAAAGAAAAGCAAAACTTATAACAAATATTGCAAGCAAATATCCAATGATCATAAAAAATATGCTTATACCTATAGAATTCTGAAAAAGGTCACCCATACCGTTGTGGCTGAGTATAGAAAGTAAAACTATACCACTTATGCCAGATAACCCTAACGCTATCCCTACAAATTTTTTAGAGCGATCTATGAATTTCAGGGAACAACCTTTCAATCCAAGCATATAAGATAACGATAATCCAAATACACTTCCGTTAGCCAAAAGATGCATTGCCAAAAAACTTTTCCAAATAAGTTCCGCCATCATGATTAAACTATAGATAAGTTATTAATTATTTGCATTGACTGATATCAATGCATTTATCAATGCATTAAGTTACATTTCTTAGCATTAGATGCTTTAGATCTATTTGCATCATATCACCAGGTGCTCTGGCCCTAAGACCCGTCTTTATCCTCTTCTTATTTATGTTATGCTTCTTTTTTCTTTACTGTTTTATGCTCCTTGTTCTTTCTATTAGTCTAAGTCTTTTAGTACTCTGTAAACCTTTGAGGGTGATACTTTTATACCCTTTTCTTTTTCTAAATATATTGCTATCTTCTCCTTGCTCCAAGTGGGATTGTTGTTCCTTATCCGTATTATATCAAGTTCATATTCCTTCCTTACAGTTGGAGCCCTTTTTCTCAAAGGAGTTTTAGAGCTATCTAAAAGTCCTCTCAATCCATCCTTTTAATGTCTTTTTAGCCATTTGTAGAATGTTGTTCTTGATATACCAAAGTATCTGCAGGTTTTCGTTATGTCTTTCACTTTCCCGTAGTGCTCTATCCACTTTAGCCTTAGCTTAGCCTCTTTTGTAAGCTTTACGTCAGTGTACTAAAGTGTGCTTTAGCATTTCTTACATCTATATGCCTGTTCCTTAGCCAACCTACGAAGTAAAACGCGATACCATTGCTCTGTGCCTGTTCCTTCATCAATCTACGATGTAAAATGTGATGCTATCGATCTACGGCATTTCTTACACTACCAGTGTCTATTCTTTTATATCAACTAAACTTTTTGGATAGAGGGTAAATAAGGTGGTTTGACAAGTCTGCTTTGGTACCTATCCTTCCTTTCATGGTACCCATCTCCTTTCTAACACTCTTTCCATTCTCTCATTAGAGTCTCTCAGCATACACACTTACCTCCTTGTCAAATTTTAAGGAATATTTTAACAATGTGTATGTTCATAGTCTATCTCATAGTCTATCTGAACTTATTTATAATTTTATAATTTACTTATAATTTATATTATAATATAATTTGTGAATATTGATGATTTGCTAAGAAATGTTTACTTATTTAGTAAGGTCAGCGACGAAAATCTTAAAAAACTAAAAAGCATATCAAGTGTAAGAAATTTCAAGAAGGGCGAGATCGTATTTCACGAAGGAGATAGGCCTGAAAACATATATATATTGTTAGACGGTTTAGTTAAAGTGTATAAACTTACAAACAAAGGCACAGAGGTCGTAATAACGCAGTTTAAACCAATAAGTATCATAGGCGAGGTGGCAAACTTTGAGAACATACCATATCCGGCTACCGCTGAATTCATAACAGAAGGTCAGGTATTGCAAATAGATTTTGAAGCCTTTAAAAGAGAATTTATGACATCTCCTGAGATATTGTTATCTATAATAAAATCCTTATTGATGAAGATAAGAACTTTAGATTTATTCATAACTTCAAATATGGTAATGAGCGCAGAGGCAAGAGTAGCAAAGATAATAATGGAATCTCCAGAGATTTTTACATCGCTAAAACACTCACAAATAGCTTCTTTACTAAATATAGCTCCAGAAACGTTATCCAGAATCATCTCAAAGTTTAAACAAAATGGGGCAATACACGTAGATGAAAAACATCGTATTGTGGTAAAGGATGTCGCTAAGCTTAAAGATGTTATTTATAACTTTTAATTTGTGTTATAATCCGAGAGCTCTCTTGACATCCTCGCTGGCCATCTCTATACTCCAGGATAGATTAAAGGTAAGCCCCATACCTACATCTTCTACACCATCTACATTCATCGCCGATTTTTTACCCATCCTAATATGATATTAGATATGGGACACTGGGTCGAAGAAAACGTCATGACAATGTGGACTTCGCCATTCTCTACTTTGATATTTCTAATTAGTCCAAGACCAACAACATCAAACCCTACTTCTGGATCTATGAAGCATTAAGACAGGTTATAGATCCCTTTTTCCATAAGAAACCTCCTATTTTAAAGTCAATAGAAGAGTATCTTGCTACAAGTCTACCACGGTCTAAGACATTCTTAACCAGCAGAAGCTGGGCGTAAAAGATTTCATTGAGATAGTCATGAACACACTGATGAACTCTGAAAGAAAGGTATTCTTAAGCAAAGAAGACAACAAAGCTAACGGATACTGTGGGAGAACGTTAAATGCAAGATCTTTTAAGCTAAACCTAAATGTTCCAAGAGATAGAAAAGGAAAATTTAGACCTAAAGCTTTATTACAAGTCTGCCACGATTTACAAGTCTGCCACGATTTCAGAGCCCTGTAGAAGAGTCAATGAAGATTATGTAAACCTACTAATGAGCCTTGTGGCTAATAGATACTCTGAGAGCAAGATAGAGTCTACCTTGAATAACTTGGGTCTTGACCACTCCAAACAACATATGGAGATAATCAAGCAAGATCTTCTTGAAAGGCTAAATGATTTCAAAACCAAAGAATTACCATCAGATATATAGCTATCCTCTATATAGACGCTTATCATTGTGAAATAAGAGAAAAAGGTAAAGTAAGAAAATCAGCTGCTTATGTTGTTCTTGGTATAGATCTTCAAGGAAACAAAGATATACTTGGGTTCTATACTTTCTTTAACAACGAAAACAGAGCAGACTGGCTACAAGTATGCCACGGCCGAAAGGTGTTCAACGACCTGACAGAAATAGGAGTTAAAAGAGTAATGATTGTGGTGAGCGATGATTTCCCTGGTATCACTAACGCCATTGAAAACTTTTTTCCAGATATAGACCATCAATTGTGTTTCATACATCTTCAGAGAAACGTAACAGCTCAGATAAGTAAGCAAGATGCTCAGTTCTTTAAGAAAGAGTTAAAGAACATTAAGAACAATAGTGTAGATTTTGAATAGTGTGCTTTAGCATTTCTTACGCTACCAGTGTGCATAGCATTTCTTACTTCGTGAATGCCTGTTTTTTCATCAACCTACGATGTAAAATGCGATACCATTGCTTTGTGTTGAGATTCTTGAGATAAATATCCTTTTCCAGAGAGATATTTTAAAGAACAACAAGTGGAGTAAGCCCGTTTCTACATGCAAAGAATCCTCATATGAAGTTTTGCAAATGTTCAACAGGAGATTCTATTATGAGACACAAAACTATTAACAAATCTCAAAGTACTCTCCAAAAGCATCAGCTCTTAGTATGTGTAAAGCGTGTCCAGTTTTTAATATGGCTACTGGTTTTTTGGTGGTATCATAAATTATAGCGACTTCATTCGCTGAACGGAGCACAACACCCGTATAATTTGATATATCTTTATTGGTTAACGGAGTTTTTGGTCTTTGATCTACTGGTACTATGAGTTGCCATGTTTTTTCTATGTCTGGAAGGTCAAATTCTGGAGATCTCGGTGGAGGAAGCTGTAAAAACCTCGACATTATACTTACTTGTTCTGGTGTAAGAATACCAGATTTTCCCAGTCTGGCATGCCTTTTGGAGACCCGTATGTAATAAATGTTTCTATGTTTTGAATACCAAGCTGTGTCATTTTGTCTGGTGTAAGAGAGCAGGTCCTATTGCACCAGTCCTAAATTCGCCATGACAACCGGCACACCTGTTGAAATAGATTTGTTTTGCCATTTCGTACTCTTGCTTCGTAAGAGGCTATGTATCTTGCTTTGCGGAATTTGGAACCGAATTTTGTGATACAGCCTCCTTACCAACGAACATGAAAGCCCCGAAAACGACACCTAAGAGGAGAAACTTCTTTATCATAAGGTTAACCTCCAGTTTTTATAGCAATATGATAGAAGCTAATTCTATATATTATATATATTATCTTATGTACTTTCCATCAGCGTTTTCGGCTTTTAATATCAATTGATTTAAATCAATGAATATTGTTAATCAATCTCATAATAATATAGGTATCATTAGGTTGAAGGAGGTTTTTATGATATCAAGGCGCGATTTCCTCAAGAATGGAAGCGTGTTTTTGGTAGCGCTTTCTACGCCGGGATTTGGGAAGAAGCTTTTTGAACCTCTGGTGATAGTGGGTAATCCATTGGCATCATATCCAAATAGAGGATGGGAAAAGATATATAGAGATATATACAAACCGGATGAAACTACAGTGATTCTTTGTAATCCCAATGATACGCACGGATGTTATCTGAATGCTTATGTGAAGAACGGTATAATAACGAGGTTAGAACCAACTTATAAATATGGGGAGGCAACAGACATCTATGGCATAAAAGCCTCTCATAGATGGGAGCCAAGGTGTTGCAACAAAGGCCTTGCCTTGGTAAGAAGATTTTATGGGGATAGAAGGATCAGAGGTCCCTTTGTAAGAAAAGGATATTATGAATGGTATAAAGCCGATTTTCCAAGGGACGAAAATGGAAAACCTCCTTCTAAATACTTTGTCAACCGTGGTAAAGATGAATGGTTAAAAGTCTCCTGGGAAGAAGTATCAGATATAATTGCTAAAAGCTTAATAAACATAGCCAAGACTTATTCTGGCGAAAAAGGAAAAGCTTATCTAAAGGCTCAAGGCTATCCAGAAGAGATGATAGACACGATGGCTGGTGCTGGCACAAGGACACTTAAATTTAGAGGCTCTATGCCTTGGCTTGCAGTATTAAGATATGTTGGACTGTATAGAATGGCAAATATGTTGGCATTGTTAGACTCTAACATAAGAAAAGTTGGGCCAGATAAAGCCTTGGGAGGTGTTGGATGGGATAATTACTCCGAGCATACGGATCTTCCCCCTGCCCATACGTTGGTGACAGGACAACAAACTGTGGATTTTGATTTGGTTACATGGGAACATGCGAAACTTATAGTGCTATGGGGTATGAACCCTTATGGGACAAAAATGCCTGATTCCCATTGGTTAACAGAAGCCCAGATAAAGGGTACAAAAGTAATTGTAATATCAAACGATTTTATGGCCACCGCGAGAACAGCTGACAAAGTGGTGATTACAAGAACAGCTACCGATGGGGCATTAGCCCTTTCAATGGCTCATGTGATAATAAAAGAAAAATTATACGATGAAAAGTTTGTTAAAAATTTTACAGATCTACCTCTCTTGGTAAGAATGGACAACGCTAAACTCTTACGAGCCTCCGATATTATATCAAACTATATACCAAAAGCTTTAAACCAAGCAGTGGTTTATGATCCTTCTAAACAAATGCCTCCTCCACCAATAAAACAGGAAAAACAATATATTCCAATCCAATTAAGAGACCAAGATATAAACGATTTTGTGGTATGGGACGTAAAAACCAATTCTCCTAAGATAGTTACACGAGATGAAGTAGGAAAATATTTTGATATGACTGGTTTAGATCCAGCTCTAACTGGTGAATACGAAGTTGAGCTTGTAAATGGTAAGAAGGTAAAAGTAAAACCCATTTTCCAAGCTTATATTGAACTTTTAGAAGAAAATTACACGCCAGAAACAGTAGAAGAGATCACAGGTGTTCCAGCGAATGTGATAAGAGAATTGGCATTAGAGATTGCGAATCACAAAGGCACTACAAAAATAACCGCAGGCATGGGCGTAAACCAATATTTTCACGGAGATCTTATAGGGAGAGCTATATTCTTAGTGGCAGCCCTCACTGGTAACGTAGGTAGAGAAAGTGGTAATATAGGATCTTACGCTGGTAACTATAGATTAGCGATGTTTAATGGAGTTGGTCAATGGAATGCCGAAGATCCATTCAACATAGAGCTTGATCCATCAAAACTTGCAAAGGTTAAATTTTACTGGAAGGGGGAATCTCAACACTATTTTGCAGACGGTGATAGACCTCTAAAAGTTGGAGATAAAATGCTAACTGGTAAAACCCACATGCCAGTACCAACAAAGTTTATATGGATGGCGGACAACAACTCAGGCCTCGGTAATCAAAAATGGGCATACAATGTAATGTTTAACGTCTTACCTAACGTAGAATGCGTAGTTACAAATGATTGGTGGTGGTCCTTATCCTGTGAATATTCCGATATAATCCTTGGTGTAGACGCATGGAACGAAAATAGATTTTGGGACATATCTGGATCCTGCACAAATCCATTTTTCCTCGTATGGCCTCGCACAAAACAAAAACGTCTGTTTGATACCAAGAACGATATAGAAACGTATGCTCTTGTTGCCAAAAGGCTAAGTGAACTTACCGGCGATAAGAGATTTAAGGATTATTGGCATTTTGTATTTGAAGAAAAACCAGAGATATATATCCAGCGTATTATAAATGCCTCCTCTAATCTGAAGGGTTACAAGATAGATGAAGTGGCCGCTAAAGCAGAACAAGGTATACCGTCTCTTGTGATGACAAGGTTTTATCCAAAATTTATAGGATACGATCAAACTGTGGATGGTAAGCCTTGGTATACAAAAACCGGAAGACTGGAATTTTATAGAGAAGAAGATACATTTATCAACGTAGGGGAAAATCTCATAGTTCATAGAGAACCTGTAGATTCAACACCCTATGAACCCAATACAATAGTAATAGCCAGAAAACATCCTCTTTTAAGACCGTTAGATCCTAAGACCTACGGATTATCCTCTGAAGAGATGCTAAAAGATACAGAACTAAGACAAGCAAGGGCTGTATTTATCAGTCCAGCTACGCTAAAGGATACAAAACATCCCTTAAGGGTAAGTTTTGGGGCTACCCACATCGTTCATACGCCTAAATTTAGGCATACTACACATTCCGCTACTGGAGATGTAGATATAGTCGCTTTACTGTTTGGCCCATACGGTGATATATATAGACATGATAAAAGAACCCCCTACGTGGTAGATGCGTTTATAGAAATAAACACACATGATTTGCAAAAACTTGATATAAATGATGGAGATTACGTATGGGTGGATGCCGATCCTCAAGATAGACCTTTTATAGGATGGCAAAATAAACCAGAAGAATATGAGGTAGCAAGACTATTGCTAAGAGTTAGAGCAAGCTTTAGCACACCACCGGGCTTGGCAAAAGTCTGGTTTAACATGTATGGATCTTCTCATGGTAGCGTGAAAGGAACCAAGGTAAATAAAAACGGCCTAGCCGAAAATCCAGTTACCGGATATCAATCTTTTTATAGAAGAGGGTCTCAACAAAGCGTTACAAGAGGATGGTTAAACCCTACGCTTATGGGAGATACGTTGGTGAGAAAAGATTTGGTTGGACAAACCTTAAATAAAGGGTTTATGATTGACGTTTATTGTCCAACAGGAGCTCCAAGGGAGGGGTTTGCAAAGATAACAAAAGCTGAAAACGGCGGAATAGGTAATGTAGGTTTGTGGAGACCCTTGTCCATAGGCTTTAGACCGCAAAATCCAAACAAATATTTCAAGAAGTATCTTGAAGCAGGTTATGTAATCTTTGTATGAGTCTAAAGGAGGTTTGATCTATGCCTAAAGTTTACAATTGGCAACTTAATAGAGAAGTAGAGTACCCGTATGATGCAGCAAAACCAAAAAGGCAGTTTGCTATGATAATGAATATCAACAAATGTATTGGATGCCAGACATGCACTATGGCTTGTAAAACTACTTGGAGTGTGGGTAGGGGGCAAGAATATATGCTGTGGAACAATGTAGAAACGAAACCGCATGGTTTTTATCCACTGGGATGGGATGTTCATCTTATGGAGGAGTTTGATAAGGCCGGTGTTAAACAAGAATGGGAAAATGGCGTATATAAAGGAAAAACGATAATAGAAGCTGCTCCTCCCGGAGAGAGAACGCTTGGATGGTTGCCTGAAGATCTCGACTGGGCAAACCCAAACATCGGCGAAGATGAAACGGCTGAGCCTGTAGACATAGGTACAATTATAGAAAAATTCCCAAGCCCTATATGGATGTTTTATTTACCTAGGATATGCAATCATTGTTCTTATCCCGCTTGTTTAGCAGCATGCCCCAGAAAAGCCATATACAAAAGGCAAGAAGATGGGATAGTACTCATAGACCCAGAAAGATGTGAAGGGTATCAAGAATGTGTGAGAGCTTGCCCTTACAAAAAATCCATGTTCAATCAAGTAGTCGGAATCTCACAAAAATGCATAGGATGTTTTCCCAAGGTAGAGCAAGGACTAATGACCCAATGTGTCACCACATGCATAGGGCACGTAAGGATAATGGGTTTTGTAAATGAACCAGATCATATAGTAGAGGATAATCCAATAGATTTTTTAGTGCACGTTAAAAAAGTAGCACTACCGCTCTATCCACAAACAGGTATGCAACCAAACGTATATTATATACCGCCTATTACAGTACCACTTAAATACCTTAGACAAATGTTTGGTCCAGGTGCTGATCGTGCTGTGGAAACTTATAAGAGGATGCGAGAAGGCAAAGAACCAGAATTGCAGGCTTTACTGCTACTGTTTGGTGCTACAGAATATATACCTCATAAGTTCAAAGTAGAAGATGGATTTGTATCTGCGTTTGATGAAAACGGTAAAGAGCTCGTGAGAGTACCTCTTACAGAACCAATAATAGAAAGACCTGCTTACGATCCAAAGCTTGGTGTTACAAGGCAAGATATATCATAAGGAAGTGTGAGATGAATCGCTATCTTTTGTTTAGTTTATTGGTTTTTACTTCAATGAGTTTATCTTTTGGCCAAGAGCTAATTTCGAAACCCGTTGAAGGTGAAATACCTTTAAATCCCACTGCAGATATATGGAACAAAGCACCATCTACAACAATTCAGTTATCCGGTCAAGCCATCGTGGCTCCAATGGATTTAAATCCAGCTACTAAATCTATTACAGTTAAAAGTATACATAACAGCAAATACATAGCATTCTTACTATCATGGAATGATCCTAAACCCAGTATATTTAGAGTAAATGATAAGTTTTCGGATGCTGTAGCTTTAGAAGTTCCGCTAAAACCTGATAACACCACACCTATTACGATGGGAGGTAACGGCAAAGAGGTTATGATACTTCAATGGGCAGCCTATAGACAATACAATATCACCAAAGGCTTTGCCGATCTTCCTAAAATAGAACCTTACTATTACACTGGATATATCTACCCACAGGCTAAACCACCTTATGCCTATCCAAAAGATTGGAACAATAAGTATGCGCAGGATTATGTTGGTGGTAAAGAACCTTATTGGAAGAACACAAGAGATACGAGCGTAATAGAATTTATAGCGGATGGTTATACCACGACCACTTGGAGAAAGCACCAAGAAGCTAAAGGTGTGGGTGTGTATAAAAATGGCAAATGGTATGTAGAAATAATAAGACCTTTTAATATAAAAGATGCTTTAAACCCAGAATGGGGACCAAATTCTAAAACGTTCATAGACTTTGCAGTTTGGCAAGGCTATGCAAAAGAAAGAGATTCTAGAAAAGCTATAAGTTATGCGTGGATTCCACTTGTAATAGAGGGTAAATGATATGGAGAACGATGTTATCTTAGAAATGAGCAAAGCTTTTGTCTTGAGCTATATCTCAAGGGCTTTTACCTATCCTACAGAAGATCTTATAAATAAACTAATAGAGGCTATAGATGATCTTAAAGCGTGTTTAAAAGTGATAGACGTAGATTTTGATGTTGTTGAGCTTGAACGTATTGTGAAAAGTTTAAACGTGAACGATTTGCGGCAGGACTATGAGAACATGTTTTTATTGGCTTTAAAAGCCCCAATATCGGAAACGGCTTATGAACTTGACAAAACTTCTCGAAGAGCTTATGAAATGGCGGATATTTGTGGATTTTATAAAGCTTTTGGAACAGAGGCCCAAACTGGAATAGAACCAGATAGCTTACCCACGGAATTGGAGTTTTTATCTATTTTGTTGCAAAAGAAGATATTAACAGATGATATGGAGAATAAGCAAATATGTGATAAGGCTTATAAAGATTTCCTAAAAGATCATGTCGGAAGATGGTATGAGCTATTTTGTATGTTGGTAAACAAAAATGGAACTACGGCTTTTTATAAAATCATAACAAACCTAACAAAAAAGATATTGGACAAAGAAACATCTGGTCTTAAAATACAAAAGTTATACGATTACAAAGAGGAAACGCTCATTGGAAGCATTTGGAACTGTATAAAGTAACTAAAGTCCCTTAAGCTCTTTGGCAAACCTATCGAAAACTTACAAATAATTTTTGAATATGCTATAATTAAAAGATGATGTTTCGTGAGCTTTTAAGCATAAATAGAAAGCGGAATATCTAAGGATAAGGAGTCTAACATGAGTATAGAAAAAATAGAGTTTTTATTCTTTCAGGGTTGCCCAAACTCTGAACCCACATACCAAAATCTTTTAGAAGCTTTGAAAGAGCTAAACATAAACATACCCATAAACAGCATAGATGTAAAAGATTTAGAAATCGCTCAAAAAGTTAAGTTTATGGGCTCACCGTCTATATATGTAAACGGTATAGATATCTACACAGGTAAAACACCAGACCAAATATCTTACTCTTGCAGGACTTTCAACATAGGTGGAAATATAAGCGGTGTTATACCAAAAGAGTTTATAAAAGAAAAACTAAAAAATTTTCTATAACTCACAAATATTTTATTTAGGGGATATAGATTATAATAAAAAGGAGGTTAATTTATGAGCTTTTTAGAAAATCTAATGACACAAATTAAAGGGGCTTTAAACGATGCTCTAGATAAAGCGTCAGAACCAGGAAGAACAGCAAGGCAAGTGGTAAGGGATTTAGAAGAACAGATAGAAAAAGCCAACGCCAGCATGGTAAACGTAATGGCCGAGTACGAGCTGTTAAAACAAAAGAAAACCCAATATGAGGAAGAAGCCAATGAATGGCATGAAAGGGCTAAAAAGGCATTACAAGCAAACAGAGAAGATTTAGCCAAAAAAGCTTTAGAGCAAGAAGAACAAGCCAAAAAACAAGCAGATATCTATCAAAAACAAATTGAAGCTTTGGAACCTTCTATAAACGAGTTAAAAGCCAAAATACAAGAGTTAAAAAACAAAAAACAAGAGCTAGAATCAAAAGCAGATATCCTAAGCACAAGGTACGAAGTGGCAAAAGCTCAAGAAAAGGCTTCCGAAATAACCACAGGCATAGGCGACTCTCATGCCAAAGAAAAGCTTGATTCTGTTAAGGAAAAAGTGCTAAAAGAAGAGGCAAAAGCAAAAGCTGTTAAAAGTATAGAAGATGAGCAAACCGGTGCCGATATAGAAAAAGAATTTGAAAACCTTGAAAAAACAAGCACCGTAGACGATAAACTTGAAGCCCTAAAGAAAGAGATGGGATTAAAATGATCGAACAAGTTATTTTGCTAACCATTGTGCTTGTAATAGGTATAATAGTGTGGAAGATTATGGGATTTATTATGCTTGGGGCGTTTTTGTTTGCGGTGTTTTTGGCTTTTAACATAGGAAGAAAAAGGCTTAATATATGAAAAAATATATAATATTCTTTCTGATGTGGTTTAGCGTAGCTTTAGCGCTACCAACTCCTTCCGATATAGCTAAAGAAGTACAAGCCGGGCATTATCATAAAGCAGAAGAACTTTTAAAAGAGGTGTTGCAAAAAGATCCAAACTCGGCTAAAGCTCATTATATGCTTTCTCAAGTTTACTACCTTGAAGGAAAATACAACAAAGCGTTAAACGAGCTAAACATAGCAAAAAAGCTTGACCCTTCAGAGTCCTTTGCCCATAAAGCTTATTTAAAAAATTACGAAAGGGATTTACAGAAATCTGCCGAAGTCAAAAAGGGTACTTTTGGAGGTGCTATGATATTTTTCTTAATAGGTGGTTTGTTGATAGCTGGAGCTATATTTTTATACATATCAAACAAGCTTACAAACAAAAACAAAGAAGATATAAAGACAAAGCTTATGCAAGAACTTACCTTGTATCTTGAAAATATTGAGAAGGTGAAAACAAAACTATCTATTGATTTAGTGTCTTTAAAAGACGATGACCCAGCCAAAAAAGATTTATCAGACAGATTAAACGAACTAAGCGAAATAAAACAAAAGATGATAGATTTACTTCAAAAGCTTAAAAACAACGAAATTCAAAATATAGAAGGCTCTTATATATACTTTGAAAATCTAAAAGACAAACTAAAAGAAGTGGCTACAGGAGTCAAAAACACTTATGAAACCCACGACGATTTGAAAAACCTACAAAACATAAACACTCAACCAAACTACCAAAACCAAACACCTATAAATCCGGGCATGATGGGTGGTGGAATGTCTTTTATGGATTTGCTTGGCATGATGGCAATGGGCTCTTTGATGGGCTCTGTGCTTAGCGGTGGTTTTGGTATGGGTCCTACAATTGTAGAAAACAACTATTACAACGAACCGCCTATAGATAACACCCAAGATATGATAAACCAAGATACAGACAGCAACATAGATTTTGCAGGTGGAGATGATTGGGGCAGCGATATAGATACAAATCAAGACGATTCTTGGAGTTAAATATGGAGAAATTCATATACCATAACACAAAGTCTGATTTTGATATAGTGGCTATAAACATATTTTTAAAAGATGGTGCAATCAACGAACCTGTAAAAGGTCTTACAAACGTTACCACATCGCTAATGGGAAAGAAAACAACCTCTAAAACTTCTCAGGAGATAAACGAAGTATTTGAAAATGCTGGCGGATTTCTAAGATTTAAAACCTACGGAGATTTTATAACAATATCAATAGCCACAAAAAAAGCCAATATAAAAGAATCTATGGACACCCTAAAAGATGTACTTAAAAACATCGTATTTGAAGAAGAAGCTTTAGAAGTAGAAAAACAAAACGTATTATCTACTTTAAAATCAAGAAAAGAAAGACCTTTTGATTTTGCTTTTGACAATTTAAGAAAAATATTGTATAAAAATACTCCCTACGAGATATCAAGCTTAGGCACCGAAGAGAGTGTTAAAAGTATATCGGTAAAAGATGTTCAAGAAAGATATCTTGATATATTAAAAAAAGATTATATTGCTAGCGTTGTAGCAGATAATTTAGAAGATGAAGATATCGAAACAATAAAAAGCGTATTGGATATTTTTTCTAAAAGCCAAGAAACACCATCAACAAATATCTGTCCTAAAGTAGACAAAGATGAAGTTATAAATATAAAAAGGGGCGGGGCTCAGGCTAGCATTATGTGTGGCTACGATGCACCGCTACCAAAGGATAAAAAAGAGTATTTTGCTTTTAAAGTACTAAATGCAATGCTGGGAAACGGAATGAGCTCTATACTTTTTAAGATTTTAAGAGAAGAAAAAGGTTATGCATATGCGGTAAACAGTTCTATTTCTACAAATATTTATTGCTCTAAAATGATAGCATATATAGGTACTTCTATAGAAAAATCCGACAACGCTTTAAAAGATTTAAACGATATAATAAAAAATCTAAACATAAAAGAAGAAGACATAGACTTAGCAAAACAAAAGCTTATAGGAAACTTTTCTTTGGAGCATCAAACCAGATTTAGCAAATCCTATGCGATGGGGTATTTTGAACTTATAGGGCTTGGTAAGGATACGATATTTGAATACGAAAACCTTATAAAATCGGTCACAAAAGAAGAGATAGAAGATGTATATAAAGCGTATATAAACCATCACAAGTGCGTAGTGGTAACATAGTGAAAAAAGACTCAAGAATATATAAGTATATAAAAACCCTTATTACCAACAAAAAATATTTAACCACAGAAGACATTATGCTTATGCTTGAAAAATATTACCACTTACCAATAAAAGTACCAGGGGTGTTTTACAAATATAAAAAATTGATTAAAAACATAAGACAAGAGGTTTACAAAGAAAGAAGAAAGAATAAAATTAAAAATAGCAAAAAGGATAGGAGTAAGAAAGATGAAGGAATATGACATAGTTATTTTTGGAGCTGGCTCTGGCGGCTATGAAGCTATGCTCCATGCTAAAAGATACGGCATGCACGTTGCGATGATAGACATATCCGAGAAAACCATAGGTGGCAACTGTTTAAACAGAGGTTGTATACCGTCTAAATATATGAGATTTGGTGCTAAGCTTATGGAGCACCTTTCAAGGGGCATAAAATATGGCATAAAGATAAATAGCCAAGATATAGACTGGCTTGCTTTTAAAGAAAACCGAGACAACGCTGTTTCCGATATAAGAGAAAGTTTCAAAGCTTATGCTAAAAGCTTAAAAGTAGATATATATTATGGAAAAGGTAGATTTAAAGACAACAACACTATAGAAACCACAAAAGGAGATGTAATAAAAGGCAAATACATACTTCTTTCTACTGGTTCTTCTGTGGCTAGCATACTTCATTACGACAAAACAAAGTTTAAAATATACAACACGGATACCATCTGGGGGCTTACGGAAAAACCAAAATCAGTTATTATAGTAGGGGCTGGTGTAGTGGGTGTAGAGTTCGCATACATATTTAGAATGTACGATATAGATGTATATTTGGTAGATATTTCAAGAAGAATAATACCTTCAGAATCAGAAGACAGTGCCTCTTATCTTAGCAAAAAGCTTAAAAACTTAGGTATAAAGATATTTACTTCAAATACTATAGATAATCTTATAGAAGAGAACGGTAAAAGAAAAGCCGTTTTAAAAGATGGTACTGTCTTAGAGTACGATATTATATTGGAAGCTGTTGGAAGAACTCCAAACACAAAAGACATAGGCATAGAAAATACAGATATAGCTCTCACAGAGAAAGGATATGTAAAAATTGACGAGTACGCCAAGACATCTGTAGACCATATATATGCCTGTGGAGACATAACATCGCCTTTAATGTTAGCTCACAAATCTATGTATGAAGGAAGAACCGCTATAGCCCATATAAACAACGATGTAGAAAAACTAGACTACAGGATAGTGCCAAAGATTATATACTCAGCTTACGAAATTGCATCTTTTGGTATAAACATAGACCAAGCTGAAGATATGGAACTTGACTATGAAGTGGGTACAGCCACTTTTGTTAAAAATCCAAAAGCTATCATAGACGATGAAGCTGAAGGGTACGCAAAGGTAATATACGATGCCAATACAAAAGAGATTTTAGGAGCAGAAATTTTGGGACCACAGGCCGGAGAACTGCTTCATCAAGTAGTGCACGTGGTAAAAGCTGGAAAAGATGTAGAATTTTTGTCAAGATGTATGTACACTCATCCCTCTTTATCTGAAACTGTTGTTATGTCTGTACAGAAAAAACTTTTATGAGGCTTTTATTATGCAACAACTTTTAGAAAAAGCCTTGGTGCTTCAAGAAGCTCTACCTTTTATAAGAGATTTTTACGGCAAAGTTTTTGTAGTAAAATATGGCGGGGCTGCCATGGAAGAAGACGAACTAAAGCATTCCTTTGTAAAGGACATAGCCCTTCTTAGGTACGTAGGCATAAAGGTAGTATTGGTGCATGGTGGTGGTAAAGACATCACAAACATGTTAGACAAGCTCAACATACAAACAGAATTTATAAACGGCATAAGAAAAACCGACAAGGACTCTCTTGATGTGGCAAGGATGGTGCTGATAGGAAAACTGAACAAAGATATAGTGTCTATGCTAAACAAAGAAATGGCAAATATGCATGGAGCTATAGGATTATCAGGTATAGACGCAAATTTGTTAATATGCAAAAAATACTATTACGAGGACAAGGATATAGGTTTTGTAGGGAAAGTCCAAGCGGTAAATACAAAATTGATAAGGGAGCTAATACAAAATGACTATACACCGGTGATAGCACCGATAGGCATAGACCCCGAATCAAATCAAATGTACAATATAAATGCCGATATGGCGGCTACAGAAATTGCCTGTGAACTTGGAGCAGAAAAACTTATATTTTTGACAGATACCAATGGAATTTTAGATAAAAGCGGGAAAACTATATCTTCTATACATAAATCCCAATACAAAGAGCTTATAGAAGATGGTACTATTACAAAAGGTATGATACCTAAGATAAACTCTGCCATAGACGCTATTTTAAGAGGTGTTAGAAAAGTCCATATAATAAACGGTAAAATAAAACACTCAATACTCATAGAAGTATTCACGAAAGAAGGTATAGGCACCGAGATTTCCCTATGAAAATCCTATCTTTTGTAGGATATCACAACAGTGGAAAAACCACCTTGATAGAAGAAATTATCAAAAGCTTTAAAGATATTTACAAAATAGCCTATATAAAACACGACCCCAAAGGCCATGCTGTTTTTGATAAAGAAAACTCCGATACTTCAAGAATATTCAATATAAACCATCAAAGCGCTATTTTATCAAAAGATACTTTTGTTTTGTATCAAAAGCCAAAAACCATAGAAGAAGCTATAAACTTCTTCAAAGATTACGATTTGATAATATTAGAAGGTTTTAAGTATATGGCTTTTCCTAAAGTAAAAGTAGGAGATATAGAAGAGCCATTAGAAAATATAGTTTATGAATACAACGGCGATAAAGAAGCGCTTAAAAAGTTTGTAGAAACTTATGTCAGTGGATTTTAAACTTCCAGAAGATCATCCGTTTAGCCTTTTGATACCGCTTGTAGAAGAGGGTAAGATTGACCCGTGGAGCATAGACATAGCAAACTTAGCACAACTTTACATAGAACAAATAAGAAACATGGAACTTCTTGATATGCGCATACCAGCTAACGCTTTATCGGCGGCCACATTTTTATTTAAAAAAAAGCTTGAGATATTGTTTCCAAAACCAAAGATACACCGTCAAAGACTTACGTTAAAAGAGCTTGTACAAATGTATGATGAATCTCAACCAAAGCCTATAGATGAACCACAAGAACAACAAAACCCACCAAAAATACCAAAAGAAAGAAAAAAGTACACTTTAACAAAAGAAAGACATCGCTCTCTTATGAAAAAACGCAAAATTCCTCTTCATAGATCCATATTAAAAGATGTGATAGAGCATCTCAAAACTACCATAAATCAAAAACAAAAGCTATACTTTTCTGAGATAATAGAGCAAGAAAAAGCCTCAGTCCAATTTACAGCCCTTATGTTTATCCAATACGACAAACATGCAGATATATATCAAAAAGAACACTACGGAGACATTATAATAGAAAAGCTTTAAATCTCTATAAGCTTCAAAACCTGGTTTAAATCTGGAGGCACCTCTATAGGGCTTTGAGCAGATTTCATAGCGGTATCTGGGTCTTTTAAGCCAGAACCAGTTAAAGTACACACCACCACATCGCCTTCTTTGAAAATGCCCTCTTTGGCGCTTTTGATAAAACCAGCTACAGACGCAGCGGAAGCTGGCTCACAAAAAACACCTTCGCAAGAAGCCACAAGGTTGTAAGCGTACAATATCTCATCATCTGTAACCGCGTCAATTTTACCATTTGATTCTTTAGCAGCTTGAATCGCACTTCTCCAACTGTAAGGATTACCTATTTTTATAGCGGTGGCTATCGTTTGAGGGTTTTTTATAGGATAACCCTTTACTATAGGAGCTGAACCTTCCGCCTGATAACCCATCATAATTGGTAGTTTTTTTGATTTTCCTATAGCCTGATACTCTTTATAACCTTTCCAATAAGCTGTTATGTTACCAGCGTTTCCAACAGGTATAAAATGATAGGTTGGAGCATCACCTAAAGCATCTATAATTTCAAAAGCAGCAGTTTTCTGACCCTCTATACGGTAAGGGTTTACAGAATTTACCACTTCTACTGGTAATATCTCACCTATTTTCCTTACTATAAACAAAGCATCATCAAAATTTCCAAGAAGCGCTATCACCTTTGCACCGTATATAATAGCTTGAGATAGCTTACCCAAGGCTACAGCACCCTTTGGGAGCACTACAAAAGCTTTCATGCCAGCCCTAGCAGCGTAAGCAGCGGCAGAAGCTGAAGTGTTTCCGGTGGAAGCGCATATTACAGCTCTTTTACCAGATTCGGCCGCTTTTGATATGGCCATTGTCATACCTCTGTCCTTAAAAGAGCCGGTAGGATTTAAACCTTCAAACTTAAAATAAAGCTCCACCCCCACTTTTAGCATGTCTGGTATTCTTTGAGCTTTTATAAGAGGAGTGTTGCCTTCGTAAAGGGTTATAATAGGTGTCTTTTCAGAAACCGGCAAATATTCTCTATATGCGTGTATTAGTCCTTTCCAATATCCCATATCCAAATATTTTACCACACCGTTTATGTTTTATATACATAAAAGAGATTTATATTTTTTCTACAAACACTACAATTCTCTCTTTTGTTTTATCTCTTCTATAGCTTGGAATTTCTTTGTTGCATATGCTGCATGTCTCATATACCAAAAGCTTAATATCTTTGTTAAGAGCTTTTAATTGATTTATAGCTTCTTTCTGTGTATCAAAAAATAGTTTGTTATCAACAACTTTTAAGCTTTTAAAATAGTCTTTAAATTCTGGGCCTACCTCATAACAACATTCTTTCGCAGACGGGCCTATAAAAGCAAAGTAAGGTTTTTCCGAAAAGCTTTCAAACAGTAAAAAAGCTTTTTTTAGTATGCCGTTATAAAGCCCTCGCCAACCAGCATGGACAACCCCTACAAAGTTTTTTGATTTTAAAATTATAGGCACGCAATCCGCCGTTTTTACACCTATTTTAAAAGCGCTTCTATCTGTTATAACACCGTCAGCTTCTACGTTTTCAGCGTAATCGTTTATATAAACTACAACGTTTGAATGAATTTGTTTTGGTAAAAATACCCCTTGTGGGTTTTTTGTTATACCTATCTTAAAATCTTCAAACTCTCCATAAAAAAGCATCTAAGCAAGTGCTTCTTCAAAAATAACGTTTTGCTGTTCTACGCTAGAAGCACAACATCCGCCGCAAGAAGCACACTTTTTAACAGCCACTTCATAGCCTTCTGGTAGCAAATCCATAACGTTTACATTTAATCTATCTTCCGAAGAGATCAAAACTATCAAATTTGTAAGTGGATCTATATGAGATACTGTATATTCTTTATTTTCAAAACAAATATTTGTGCCTTCTGGTGGAAGTATATACTTTATTACATAGTTTATCTTCTCAAAAGACATGCAGCACACAAGTTTACCGCATGGACCTGTAAACTTTGAAGGAGACATGGGTAGGTTTTGCATTTCCATATCTTTTAAGTTCACAGATTCAAACACGTCTATAAAGTTTGAACAACACGTCTTACACCCACACATTCCAACGGCACCAAGCATTTGGACGGCATCTCTGGTACCTATTTGTCTCATCTCAATCCTTTTTTTTATGGCTTTAGCCAAATCTTTTACAAATTGTCTAAAGTCAATCCTTGTTTCAGCGGTATAAAAGAAGTAAGATTTTAAACCATCTATTGGAGTGTAAGCTTTTATAAATTTGAGAGATAGATTGTGCTGTTTGGAAAGTTCTTTGGCAATTTTCATATAGCTTTGAGAAATTTTGCTAAAGTGATTCATTTTAGATATATCTTGTTTTGTGGCTTTTCTTATAAAAAAAGAAGGTTTTACTTCGTAAAGCTTGTTAGATGCTCCCACCACCTTGGCAATATCCACACAATCGTCTTTGCTTATGATTACGTAAGAGTTTTTTGGTAAAACCTCGTTTGTACCTTCCAAAAGGCCTATCTTGTTTGTGTCCATATATCTTATATATGTATATTTCATAAACCATCTCCTATCCTAAAACATATTCTATCATGGCCATACGGACAAATACGCCGTTTTCTATTTGATTTGCTATCAAAGATTTCTCCTTGTACAACAAATCACCATCTATGTCAACGTCCCTATTTACAGGGCCAGGATGCATCAAAAATCCTCTTATCTTATTATACCTTTCTTTCGTGATACCATACATATCAAAATAACTTTCTAAATTGTAAGACTCTTTATGCCTTTCTTTTTGAATGCGGAGAGCTATCACATGGTGAGCCCAACCAAGAGCCTCGTCTAAATTTGTAAAGGCTTTGTCCATAAAAGGATAGTCTTTTGGTATAAAGCTTGGGTATCCGCAAACACCTACATTTGCTCCCTCCAATTTGAAAAAGTAAGCTCCAGATCTAAATACTCTACTATGGTAAACATCTCCTACGTATAGTATATTTTGATTTTCCAAACTATTTACTTTTTCTAAAAGCGTAAAAACATCAAGAAGACCCTGAGAAGGGTGCTCGTGTGTGCTATCTCCAGCGTTTATAAGACCTATACCTATATTTAAAAGCGGTTCATAATCAAATATGATATCAGATGTGCGAAAAATAACTATATCCATACCAATCTTTTTAAAAGATAAAAGTGTATCAAAAAAGCTTTCACCCTTTACAGCTGAAGAAAAATTGCCTTGTACATAATATGTATCGCAACTCAAACTTTTAGCAGCTTTTTCAAAAGAAAGCCTTGTCCTCGTAGATGGCTCTTCAAAAAAAAGTACGCAAGATTTGTTTAAAGTAGGATATACTTTACGCTCTTTAAAAAATTTTGCCCTTTCTAAAAGATTCTTATAATTATCTTTTATATTTTTGGCTTCTATTATATATTTCATAATAAGTTAGCATTTAGCCCCTTTCTACTTCATAAGGCCAATTTAATATACCACCTATTACGTTGTAAGCATCAAAACCAAGCTGTCTTAAAGCATAGGTGGCAAAAGCGCTTCTATTTCCGCTCCTACACATAACAAGATATTTTTTGTTTTTATCAAGATCTTTAAATTTAAACCTCAAATCATCCACCGGTATCAAAACGCTACCCGGCACTCTCGCTTGCATATACTCTTGCGGTGTCCTAACGTCTAGCAGCACAGCGTTTTCATCGGATTCCAAAATCTTCTTAGCCTCTTCAGGTGTTATCTCTGGTATATTAAACATCTATATCAAACCTCCAATTTCAAATATTATAATATACCAAAAGCCCAAATAAATCAATCTGATAAATAAAATATTTTAAACCAAAATACATAAATCTTACATATTTCAAGGCGAGGCTAAGTTTATTAAATAAAAATTATTTGGTTAGTAAATATAAACTTTTCTACAATGAATAAAACATGTAATAATAATTATTAATTAATATCTGTTATAAATGATAATCAAAGTAAATATACATTTACATGAAATATATTAATTTTATATTTTTTTTATAATTTAAGAGTAGAATGAAGTTATAGTGAACTTCAAAGGAGGTAGTTATGAATGGCAAGAAGTTGAAAAAACGGATGGCTTATGGGGCCTTGGGTCTTCTCTCGCTGGCGGTATTTGCGCCAAAAACAAGCTTTGCAATACCATCTTTTGCAAGACAGACAGGACTTGCTTGTGATGTATGCCATACAGTATTTCCGCACCTTACCCCATTCGGTAGAGAGTTTAAACTACATGGTTACACTTACGATTACTCAGCTCTTATCAAAATGGTAAGACAAGCCGCCAAAAAAAGAGCTGCAGAAGAGGGCGGTATGCCAAACCTAGTAATAAACAAGATACCTATGGTATCTGTTAGAATAGCTGGTGTATGGGCAAACCAAGACGGTGGTTCCATGGTTGGTCACGGTAGAGTAACTGGTGGACAAGGCGCGTTTTCATATCCAGCGGGATATCCAAGTCACGATACATTTAACCTTGTAAAAGGTGATTCTCTTTATATAGCTGGTGAAATAACACCTCATCTTGGTGCATGGGTGGAAATAGGCGGGTGGAACGATAGCGGTGGTTCTGCATCATTAGCAGGGTATAACGTAATATTGAATGGCGGTGATCATACCGTTGATAACAAAAATTTTACTTACGGACTAAGCTTTGAAAACATGGTAGGGTTTGACGATGTGGGCCAAGCCGGTCCAGGCAACTGGGGAATGACAGATTTACAAAATGTATTATCTACTCACAACACATTGTTTGACCCGTTTGGAGGTACACCTGTAGAAGGTGCCGAAGCTTACGCCATGCTTGGAAACTTTACAAACGGTGGTATATACGGCAACATAGGGCTGTATGCTCCATCAAATGGAAATGACGAGGGAACTCCACCAACGGATACAGCAGGTGGTAGTCCTGGTAGTGGCTCTTGGCACGGGGCCAAGCATGCAGATGTTTATGCTGATGTAGAGTATTGGCTACCAGGGTTTAAAAACATATATTCTATGATTGGTGCTTTTGGATACTTTGGTCAGGAAAAAATGGAGTCACCAGCCTCTCAATATTATAGTGATAATGTAGATGATTATGGTTTGGAAGCTCAAGCTCAATATATAGGCGGTAAAAACCTTGTGGAGTTTTTTGGTGAAGTTCAAAAACAACACGATAGTGAATTTTACGGTACAGACCAATGGACTGGCATATCATATTCTACCGGCACTTCAGTAAATAGGACTGGTTTTGCGCTAAAAGCCGATTATTACTACGAAAGGACATATGGTATATACGCAAAATATATGTACGCTCATTCTGGCACAGTTCAAGACTTAGATTATTCAGGATATATAGTAGGTGTATCTTGGTATCCTTGGCAAAATGTCAACATAAAACTTGAACGCATGATGTGGTCTAAATACCATCCAGGACAAGTCCAATATGGAAGTGTTGGAAATAGACCGTCCGCATCTGATTTTGATGTAACAGCTATAAAAGTAATGTACCTATTTTAACGTTGTTAAGGCTCTCTTTTGAGAGCCTTTTGTCTTTTCATAGCTTTATCCTCCTTTGCAAAAGCCTTGCTCCATAAAGGGGCTTTTGCAGTTTTTACACAACGTTATTGATATATATTAATATTATTATTAAACCCCCCAGAAAAAAGGGGGTGCGTGTAAATTTCTATTGTTATTTCAAAGATAGTATAAATCTGGCGAGTTCTTCAGCCTGGGCCTGAGTTACGTTTTGAGGTGGCATAGGCACTGGACCCCATATACCAGAATTTCCGTTTCTAATCATTTTTGCAAGGTAGGGGACGTATTTTAGGTTGTGGTGATATTTGGCTGCCACATCTTTCCAAGCTGGTCCCACTACTTTGTGGTCAATGGCATGACATGCAAAACATCCCTTTTCCTGAGCTAGTGCTTGCGGGCTTATTGCCATTGCGCTTACCTGAGCAAATAGCACACTAACCAAAGCTACAAGTATGCCACGACCCACAAGTATGCCACGGTTTGCCACCGTCACCTTACGTCTTAGAAGACCTTTCATAGGCTATTACCTCCTTTACTAGATATATAAATTATTTTATACCAAAATCATGAAAAAATGATGAAGATTTTAGAAAACGCATATGTGAATATTTACATATCACATTATACTTAGTATGTCATATATCATTTATAATTTAGTAAATTAAGATTTATAATATGTGAAGGAGGTTTGTTATGAAAAAAATATTAGCCTTATCATCTATTGTAGTTTTAGGGTCTTTGATAAGCTCTTGTGCCAGCACAGATATGCAGGGGTTAGAATCAAGCGGTTTACTCTATCCTCATTCACAATCTAAATATATCATGGGAGCTCCAGCAAAAGCTTATCACAACGAACAAGCTTACAAGCAAACCATAAAACCCACATCCATAAACCCAAACGCTATAAACAACATAAAAACAGCCCCCACAAACAACAAACAAACACCTGTTCAGGTAAAAAGAGAAATAGCCATTATAAAAGCCCCATATAGAAGAGTATTTCAAGAGCTTATAAAGTTTTGCTCTTTAAACAACTACCATATATTAAAACAAAGCTATAAAGAGGGCTTTATAAGGTGTGATATCACTACAAACACAGCGCAGTTTTATGAAAACCAAACACCAAAAGAGGTATCAAAGTTTGTTTTGAATGCTCCTTCTTTAGGCGGTTTAGCAGCTTGGACACTCACTATGGATATGTTTATAACACCCGGCAACAATAAGACGATGGTAGAGTTTGTGCCAAAATACTATGCAGTTAGCATGAATTCAAAAGGTAAACTTGTTTTAATCTCAAACGGATATTTTGAAAATAGCGCCATAAGTTTTATAAACCAAGATTTAAAAGAATTTCCTTAAGATTCAAAGCTTTAAGGAAAAATCAAATTCCAATATCCCGTTAAGTTTGCTATGCTATACTATTAAAACCTTGGAAGCAAACCTTATTGTTGATGAGTCTAAAAAATCAAAAGACATATTAAAATCGGTACTTAACGTTGCTACACCGGTTATTATTTCAAATTTGCTCTATACCGTTGAGACACTCGTATCGCTTCTTTTGGTATCGCATCTTGGCAAAAGCGCTATAGCTGGCGTTGGTTATTCTATATCAATGATGTGGTTTGTATATTCTTTGATGGCTCTAACGTACAACGGTACATCTATTATGGTATCTCATAGAGTAGGGGCTAACAAACCGTTTTTTGACGTATTTTTAAGTGGTCTTATCTTATCGTTTTTACTATCTATCCCAATTGCTCTTTTTGGCACAAAGTTTATACCAGAACTCATGCTTTTGTTTGGGGCTAAAAAAGACATAGCAAACATAGCCACAATATACTTAAAACCCATATTTTTGGCAGCTTTTATACAATTTGCCACAGAGGTATTTTACGCTACATACAGCGGCATGGGCCAAACAAAATTTCCCTTTAAAGTATCTGTGATTATGAATATAACCAATATAGCAAGTTCTTACGTGCTCATAAACGGCAAGCTTGGTTTTAAGGCTTTTGGTATAGAAGGTGCGGCTTTTGGTATTGTAATATCAGAAGTGGTTGGATTTTTTATTTACGCTTATGTACTTTTTGTTAATAAACCTTTTGGTAACCTTTCTTTTAAAAGCCTAAAAACTATTTTAGAGATGTTAAAACTTGGCATACCTGTAACAATAGATAGGGGTCTTACAAGTTTGTCCTTTAATCTTTTTGTAGGGTTTATAGCAAGGTTTGGCAACACGATATTGGCAGCCTATCAAATAGGTCTTAGATTAGAAAGTATATCTTTTATGATAGGATATGCTCTTAGTATATCGGCAAGCGTATTGACTGGTCAAAATTTTGGCGCCGGCAACATAAAAGGAGCTTTTAGAGGAGCAAAGATAATAGCAAACTTTAGCGCTTTGGCAATGGGTATAGTTGGTCTTATGGTGATTGCTTTATCAAAATATATGGCTATGATATTTACAAGCGATAAAAACATAATACATTACGCTGAAATATATCTTATTATGGTAGGCTTAGCGCAGGTATTTTTGTCTTACAACTTTGTTTTATCTGGGGCTATAAAAGGCTTAGGTAAAACTTACATACCTATGATTGTAAACATAGTATCGTTTTGGGTTTTTAGAATAATACCTATAGTTGTTATGTTAAAATATATCTTTAATCCATTCGTACCTTGGGTATTTATGAGTGTTGAAACCGTGGCAAGGGCTATTTGTTTTTTGGTAGTATTTAAATATCTGGAGAAAAAATATGGATATTAACGCTGAACTTGTAAAGCTAAGGCAAACATTGGAAGAGCAAAAGAAGGTTATAGAAGAAAAGGACAAAAGCATAGAGACTTTAGATAGAGAGCTTATAAAATGCAAAACCGAATACGAGCTTTTAGAAAAAAGAAACAAAGAGATAAGGCAAGAGCTTGACAACATAATAAAGATAGTAGAAGACGTAAAAGCTATGATAGAATCAAAAGACCAATATATAAAATCTTTGGAAGAAGAAAAGAAAAGACTTACTATGTTAAACATTGGGCTTTTCATAGCAACGCTTATCTTGATAGCTATTGTCATAGTCTTTTCTCTAAAATCATGAAAACGCTTATAGTAGTACCTGCCCGTATAAAATCTACAAGACTAAAGCATAAACCTCTAATAGAAATATGCCAAAAACCCCTCATAAGGTGGGTGGTAGAAAATCTCAAAAAAACAGGATTTGACATACTTCTTACATCAGACAGCGAAGAAGTTTACAGCGTGGTAAAAGACCTCGATATAAATTTCGTAAAAACAAAAGAAGATTTACCCTCTGGAAGCGATAGGGTTTATGAAGCTTCAAAAGATTTTGATGTAGATTTTATTATCAACCATCAAGGGGATGAGATTTTTTCATACAAAGAAGATATAGAAAATCTTGTTAGAAGCCTAAAAACCTCTTTTGTATCAAGCTTATACACAAAACTTGAAAAAGACTCCCCAGCAAACGTAAAGCTCGTGCTTGACAAAGATTCAAACGCCTTATACTTTTCAAGAGCGTTGATACCTTACAAAAGAAACGATGCATCCTCTATTTATCCGCTAAAACATATAGGTATTTACGCTTTTAGAAAAAATATGTTAGAAACATTTGTAAAATTACCCCAAAGCACGCTAGAACAAATAGAAGGTTTAGAACAGCTAAGACTCTTAGAAAATGGTATACCAATAAAAATGGTTTACACAAAAAACTTTTATCATGGGGTAGATGTAGAAGAAGACATAGATATTGTAAAGGAGATGTTATGCAAAACTACGTAATATGGGGAAGAAATCCCGTTATAGAAGCGCTTGTATCTGGCCAATCAATGGAAAAAATATTGATAGCTCACGATTCAAAAGCCCCAAAAGAGCTTTTAGACCTTGCTAAAGAAAGGGGTATAAAGGTCCAGATTGCACCAAGGCAAAAGTTAGAAGAGCTAGCAAATACGAAAAAAACCCAAGGAGTCGTAGCCATACTAAGCCCCATCACCTATGTGCCCGAAGAAGAGCTTTTTAGAAAAACCATAAAAGAAAAAGGCTTTTTTGTGGTGCTTGATCATATAACAGACCCGCAAAACGTAGGTTCTATAGCAAGGACTGTTGAAGTATTTGGAGGTATAGGACTTTTAATACCAAAAGATAGAAGCGCTCCAATAAATGCCGTTGTTGTAAAGTCTTCATCTGGTGCTATCTTTCATCTTAAAATCTCAAAAACCCCAAGCATCAGCAAAGCTATAAAAACCTTTAAAGAGATAGGTGGATGGGTTTACGCCCTTGAAAAAGGCGGAAAAGATATAACAGAAGTAGATTTTGCGTATCCTATGTGTATAGTGCTAGGTTCTGAAGGAGAAGGTGTATCAAAAAATGTATTAGAGCATTCGGATGTTAGAGTATCAATACCCATGAAAGGGAAGGTAACATCTCTTAACGTAAGTGCAGCTGGAGCTATATGTTTATGGGAAGTTTACAAGCATCAAACAAACAATGGAGCATCTAAAAAGTAATACCCAAGATAAGATCTAAGATAGCGTTCCAAAGCGCTTATAGGGGCTAAATTTTGAGGAGCTCTTTGTTCATACAATGGACTGGATGCAAACTTTCTTAAAACAACACAAATTGCGTTAGCCAAATAAGATGCTTCTTTTATATCCATATTTGCCAACGTCTCAATTCTAACAAGCCCAGTTATATCGTTGTTTAGCGTGGTATACCAAGTGTAGTAAAAGTTTTTTTGGTCCTGACTTGTGTAGTGTATAATGGGTGTTCTTTGAAAAGCCTTTATCTCATACAAAAGCTCAAGGTTTTTAGGATTTACAAAATATTTTCTATGAGATTTAATAAAACCAAAAACTAGCTTACTGTCCAAACCTGAAAACGTAATAGGCAACGAGCCGTCCCATATTATAAGCCTTGTGTGTGAATAACTTACGTAATCTATCAAGGTTTCGTGTTCTAGCTGTTTCAACAAAACAAGATGGTCTTGGTCTTTGGCAACTAAATCGTATTTTGCGTCTTTTACAATTATTTGGTTTTTTGGTATATCTTTGTCTGGTATTGCTATTTTCTTTGTTTTTATGCTTTTAAAAGACTCAAAATCATTATAAACATTAGGCCTCATCTCACATATACCGCTTGCCAGACTAAATAACCTAAGCCTAGCCTTGTTTTCTTTATAAAAAATTTCACTATCAAGTCTTACTATACCATCAAGAAAAGCTATATCATCAGCAATATCCACATCTTTAACCTCTATAAGAGTCCAATGAGGAGTTTCTATATACTCATCTACACCTTGCGCTGTTTCTTCCCATTGGCCTTCGTTTATTTTATCGCCATCCCAAGAAGAGTTAAAAGCATCCATCATAGTTTAAACCTGTTAATAAATTGCTTTGAGCTGTCTACAATGCTTTTTACAACCTCTGATTTAGTTTTTATATTCAATATCTTCGACGTATTCTTTTCTGAAGAATCTTTTATGTTGAATACAGCATTTACTATTGTGTTTAAAGCCACGTTTTGCTGTTCTATAGCTTTTGCTATTTGACTTATAAGAAAAGACATTGTTTCAAAACTACTTATTATTGTTTTAAACTCCTCTGTAGATTCTTGTGTAGCTTTTACTGTATCTTCTATAGCCTTTATAACTTCGTTTACCATACCGCTTATTTCGGAAGCGGCTTCTTGAGTATTGTTTGCTAATTTTCTTACCTCATCGGCTACCACCGCAAATCCTCTTCCTTGCTCACCAGCACGGGCAGCCTCTATAGCAGCATTTAGAGCTAAAAGGTTCGTTTGTTCTGATATATCTATTATTTTTTCTATAAATTCTGATATCCTTTTACCAGAATGCATAATCTTTGAAGAAGCTTGGCTTAAAGCTTCTATCTTTTCCTTGCTAGAAGCTATAGAATCGTTCATAGATTTTGTAGAGTTATCTAGCTTTTCCGTGCTATTTGATATATCCTTTAAAGTAGCTGAAAACTCTTCTATCATAGAGGATATGGCGTTAATTTCCTCGTTTTGCAACGATATATTTTCTGTAATGTCTTTTATATCCCCTTCAAAAGAGTCTATATGCTCAGCTATTTTGTTGAAGCTATCTACAGAGGTTTTTAAGCTTTTGGAAAGCTCATCTAAAGCGTTGTTTAGATTGCCTTTGATATTTTCAAATTCACCAGAAAAGTTTGACGATATTCTATACCTTAAATCACCTTGAGATAAAGATTTTGCCAAATCAAAAAGCTCCGCAAAAATAGTTTTTAATACATTTGCCAAGTTTCTATAAGAAGATACGATGTTTCCTATTTCATCTTTAAGGTTTACATCGTTCAAAGCGCCAAAAGCTCCAGAAGAATCTGAAAAATCGCCGTTGGATAGCTCGGATATAGAAGTTTCCATCTTGGAAAAAATAGATGTATACCTTGAGAAAAATCTACTCATTACAAAAAACACTACAATTATTACAATCAGATAAAACATAGATATACCAATTGACATAAATATACCTAGGTTTCTAAATTTGTTTAGATTAAGCTTCAGCGTCAAAGCCCCTAAAACTGTCCCTTCCTTAACCTGATGGCACTGTAAACAATTTATGCCTTTGTAGGGCCTCGCTATATAAGGTATAGTAATTCTAAAAAAGGCGTTTTTTAAATTTTCATCAAATACGTAAACAGGTTTCCCTGTTTTTAATACTTCATAATCTATTGCATCTCTTGGATTTTCATTTTTAAACCCGGGTCCAAACTGTTTGTCTACAGCTTCACCTCTTATGACATAAACATCTTGAATACCTTTTATGTATTTTACTTCTTTTAGTATAAATTCTCTGGTAGCCATGGTTCCGTTTAGCATATCTGAATTGAGCCCTATTCTTACAGTATTAGCAGCTATGAAAGCCGTTTGCTTGGCACTTTTGACAGCTAGAGCTCTAGTGAGATAAAGTATGGCTATAGTACTTACTATCCAAAGGAAAAAAAGAGCAAGCAATATTCTTACGTTTACTTTCGTTTTAAATTTCATAGAAATATTTTACATTAAAAATTTGATTATTGTCAATGATAATATACAAGCTCACAATACTACATTACTTGATAAAATCCAATATCATATTTTGAAGGTTTTGCTCTTTTTGGCAAGACAAACACAGATTTTGTTGTTTCTCTTTGGTATAGAATGTTTTTCCGCAACGTTGACATACATGCTTTAAAGACACCGATATAGACTCGTATTTAGTGGTATATTTTGATGGTACAATGGCTTTTTTTAAAGTTAGAGGTTTTGAGGCATGGCTTATAGTACAAGCGTATTCACACAAACCACATGCTATACAAAGCCCATGAGAAAACTTTATTAAACCATTCTCTATCTTGATTGCCTTTTGATGGCAGATAGCAGCGCAAGCCTCACATAAATCGCAATCAGAAGATATTTGAATATAACCAAACTTTCCCTCAAAAGGTATTGTATTGGAGCATAGATTTTCTAAATGTTTTGGTTCAAAAGCCCTTTTTTCTTGGCTTTTAAAATTAGTATATCTAAATTTAGGCTTATATTCAGCATCAACATAAAAAGGTATGTTGTCCAGTCTAAACACTTTTGATAAGTATATAGCTTTTGATACCAAATGTTTAATATTTTCTGAAAAGCCATAAACACAGCTTTCACAGGGGTTTGTATCAAAATAAACATTTTTCTTTGTAGATATATTTAAAATATCCTTTTCATTAAGATTTGCTATACACGGCAAAATAACCTCTGCCTTATCTGATTTTATACACCCTATACACACTTCTTTAGCTTCCAAATCTTTTATAGCCTCCACATAATCTATTTCAATGCTTATAGCCTCAGTAGGGCATGCCAAAGAACATGCACCGCAAAGGGTGCATGAAGAGGCTTCTACGGAAGCGTTTCGCATATCAATAGCGTTTGTTGGACATATCTTCTCACAAGCATCACACTCTTTTTTTGATTTTATCACGTTGATACACTTCTTTTCGTTAAAACTAATAGGAAATTTTACTTCTAAAAGTCCAACAAAATTTACCATGGGTATGTGTAATATCCAAACTTTAGTATGTAAAACCTAAGCAAAAAACCGCCCATCAGGACCAGTAAAGAAACCAACATCACAAGAGACTTAGAATGTTTTTTGATGGCGTATATCTCCAAGAAAAACGGCACCAAAAGTCCAAGTGTTACAAAAAATCCCATAAAACCGATGGAAGAAAACATTTTAGAAATTATGTATTTACCAGCGGCGCTTGATATAAATAGGTAATTAAAGAAAGCAGATATTATGATGATCTCTAATGCAAGCAAAGCTATATCAAGTTTTTCATTTTCATGAGCTATATGAGATGGAGACACCAACATAAAGTAGGCCGTAGCGGTAGAAAGGGCAGATACCATAAAAAGTACTGGTAAGCCAGGATTTGACCAAAGCGTTATGGCTGGTGCTGTGGACAACAAAAGCCCAGTATAAACAGCCGTTAAAAGTCCCATAACACCGCTTATATACCCAAGTTTATCCACCAAAGAAGGGTTTAAGTTTTTTAGCTTTTGAGAGAAAGGAAAGTTTATTGAAGAAGAAATTAAAGACAGTCCCCAAACCACACCTGAAATAGTATATATCATAATAAAAGATGCACCCCAAAATATCCAGCTGGTAGGATGAGTCCATACAAAAAACGCAAACCAAGGTTTAAGCATGTGTATAAGCAAAAATACACCACCAAAATTTACAAGTCCTATACCAAAAAGAGTTGACAAACCAAAAAGCTTAGGATGGTTTTCCTTCTTGATAAGGTAAAAATAAGAAGACAAAGCTCCTATAGCACCACCAAGACCACCTAAGAAAAGATAAACGGCAATCATCCATCCCCAAGCCGTCTGATGCACAAAGTGCTGATAATTACCAAAGTACATAGTAAGTCCGTCCATATCATACCTCCTTTTCAAATAGTTTGCTTGTAAGGCGGTTCGTTTAGATGATGAGATACAACACCTACAGGTGTTTCTTTAGACGTTACATAAAATACCTTAGGCTCTGTGCCAAGCTGAGGACTTAGCGGTATAGCCTTACCTTCTAATACAAGCTTTGATACGTAAGAATCTACATTTAAATCTCCAAACATACGGCAGTTGGTAGGACAAGTCTCCACACAAGCCGGTTCTAAACCTTCCTTTAGTCTATGATAACACCATGTGCACTTATCTATATGAGGCGTAGTGTGCCTTGCCTCTTCACCGTAGAGCCTTTCACATTCGTCTACATCATCAGATTCATAAGGATATCTAGCCCCGTAAGGACAAGCTATTACACAAGCCTCACAACCTATACATCTTTCGTGATTTACAAGCACAATACCTTCTTCAGTTTTGTAAGTAGCCCCAGTTGGGCAAGCGTAATAACAAGGAGTGTTTTGGCATTGCATACAAAGATGCGGAAAAAATACGCGTTTTGCCTCTGGAAACTCACCTATCTCTATTTGTTCTACCTTTGTTCTCCACTTTTCCGACCAATAAGGAGTTTGATTTTCTTGGGCGCAAGCCGCCATACACGCATTACATCCTACACAAGAGTTTAAGTCCACCACAAACACCCATCTTGGTATAACTTTTTCCATAAAAGCCTCCTAAAATGTTTAAGCCTTCACAACCTTTACAGTAAACTCATTTGCTCTATACCCACCTATGACAGGTTCTGGCCTATAGGGTATTAACTCATCTAGCGGAGTTCCCAAGCCACCACCGTATGTTAGTTTTTTAGAAGAAGCTCCAAAAGCCGCTGGTATAAATATCGTATCTGGTCTTATTAGCTTTGTGAGATGCGCCTTACCTTTTACTTTTAAGTTTGGATACATAGAATTTACGACAACAATTTCATCAGCTTCTTTTATGCCAAGAGACTTGGCTTTTTGTTCGTTAATCCATATACCGTAATAAACACCTTCTTTCCACTTTCCTATGCTTACCAGTATGGGGTTATTTACCGTAGCAGCACAAGTATGAGATTGTATTGGTACTTTACCGTGAGTTATAAAAAACTCGTTTTCTTCAAGCTTCACATCTTCTGGTGCTATATCACCTTTCCATTTAGGCGGTATATACGCTATCAAAGGGTCGTAATTTGGTTTATAGCCAAACATGTTTTGAAGTGTAGCAAATACATTTGAATAAATCTCCATGCGCCCGCTTGGGGTAGGCACTGGTTGATGCCAAGGTACAGAGTATTTAGCCATCAATTCTTCTCTATCCATCACATTTATTACACCTTTTTTTGATATCTCATCATCAAGATCCTTAACAGATTTTGTAACCCCTTTGTACTCTTTCAACTCACCGGCTACCATTCTAAGCTGAAGCTCCCTTATAGCTGGTACTATTGTGCGGTATTTGTTCCAAGACTCTTCACATTTTTGATTGAGCTCTTTTTTATCCCACTTCCAATACTGATAAATCTCTGCCATCTTGTCAAGCCAAGGTATGTTCATGGCTTTTGATAGCATGTACATAAAATCTAAAGCATGCATTTCATCGCCATCTTTTTCCATGGCAGCTTCTCTTGTACCAAAACTATAATCGTGAGATGTATTTATATCAAAAATAATATCTTTTTTTAGTATATAAGGAATATCTGGGAATATGACGTCAGCATAGAGCATGGTATCTGAAGGCATAGTATCAAAACCCACTACCAAATCAAGATTTGTTAAAAATTCCTTCCATCTTTGAGTTTCTACATCACCTCTTATAAGGTTGAAAGCGTATATAAAAACAGCTTTTATTTGATAAGGTTGTCCGTTCCAGAAAACCTCTTTCTTGGTAGACTCGTAAAAACCGTTGTCAGTAATAAAAGGAAATACGGTAGCCTCTTTCCCCTTTGAGAGCTGGGTTTGCAAATAAGCCCATTGGATAGAAGGATACCCATGTGTCCAAGCTTTTGGATTAAAAAAATATTTAAACCCAACGTCCAATACTCTAAGCATGCCAGGTATATCTACATCTGGGTAACCTTTTACCGGTATCGTAATTTTATTGCCGTTCTTTTTTGTAAACTCAAAAAAGTCTTTTATAAGCATCTTGTAACTTCCACCCGTTACCCAAGTGCCAGGCTTATCGTATCCACTTGTTATAGCTTGTATTATAGCCAAAGTTTTTCTTAGCTGAATGGTATTTTCGTATCTAGAGTCATAAATTCCTGGTTCTACAATGGCTGGTTTCATAGTGGCGAACTCTATAGCAACTCGTTTTATAGTGGATGCTGGCACATCGGTTATTTTAGAAGCCCATTCTGGTGTAAAGTTTTGCGTATAATCCATAAGGTATTCAAATACAGTTTTTACGCTTTTACCATTTACACTGAGACTTTTTGTAAATAAAGCTGGTTTTAATTCTTTTCCATCTTTAGATATTTTGTTTGTATTATAAAAGCCAAATACTTTTTGGACAGAATTTGATATTTCATCGTAAATGTACCAGGCTTCTACAGCACCATCTTTATCTATATCGGACAACAGTTGCAAATTTCCATTCTTGTCTTTATAAGCCAAAAAAGGAGCATTCGTAAAAAATCTAAGCGTTTCTTCATCATAAAGAGGTTTGCCATCTTTTTGTTCTCTTAGTATCACATGAAGCATAGCCAAAGCAAAAGCGTTATCTGTACCTGGCCTTATGGGGATCCATTCATCCGCTTTGGCGGCTAGCTCCGATGCTCTCGGGTCTAATACCACAACCTTTGCACCGTTTTTAATACCTGCTCCAAATCTATGTGCTCTTCCAGTAGAAATACCGGCTAAAGAACCGTTGCTTCTTACTGCCAATATATATTTTGCTCTATCGTAATCACACACCACTTCATCATGGGTATTGTAGTTTCCAAACACCGTATGAAGACCTAAATGTTCCGAACCAACACAATGCTGTATCGGAGAACCAAAAAGCGTAGGAATTTGAGCTGCTAACACAAAAGGCAACAAGTAAGTACCATAGAAAGCACACCCTTGCCATCCTCCCATAAGAGCCATTTCATAAGGCTTTATATTTTTTAACTTATTCATCATATAATCAAAAGCTTCCTCCCACGTTGCTTCTTTAAACTTCCATTCACCTCGTTTAGAACCTTCAATCCTTATAAGAGGTTTTTTAATACGGTCTTTATCATATATGTAAGATATACCACTTTGACCTCTAGCACAGGCAACGCCTCTATTGTAAGGATGATGGATATTGCCCTCTATCTTCATAAGTCTATTTGGTTTACCAGATATATAAGCAACCCTTACTTGTATACCACAGGCATTTGCGCAAAAATTACATATGTTTGGCTTATAAGCGTATTGGATGTTTTTAACTTGAATTGCTTTTGCCTGTTCTGGGGTTAGTAACTTTTTACCAATCAACGTAACAGCACCAGTAGCAGCCGCTCCTTTTAAAAAACCACGCCTTGTAATGTTCATAACAAACCTCCAAGTTAATACTAACTAAGTATAACTTTAATAATATAATGACACTAAACAAAGAAAAAGTCAATATATTTATCAAAAAATAACGATAAACCAATATTTTTATAAAAATTTTATATTTTAAGAATTTTATATTTTAAGATAAAAGAATATCTTTTTCTATAATAGGGTGTACAAAACCTTTCAAAGAAGACTTATATCTTATTAAATCTCTAACTATGGTGGAGCTTATGTGTATATACTCTTGGCTTGGCATCATAAAAAGCGTTTCAAGACCACCCAATATATAATTACTCATAGATATTTGAAGCTCGTACTCAAAATCCGTAAAAAGTCTCACACCTCTTATCACAAGCTTTATATCTTTTGATTTGGCATATTCAACCAACGTAGTATCAAAAATCTCCACATAAACATTTTTTAAATTTTCAGCTTTTAGTATTTTATCAAAAAGATTTTTTCTAAAATTGGCTTCAAACATTGGGTTCTTGTGAGGATTTTTCGCTATCGCTATAAATACCTTATCGAATATACAAGAGACTCTTTTTACTATATCAAGGTGTCCCAAGTGAGGTGGATCAAAAGTCCCTGGATATATAACTTGATTCAACTATCCAAAAGCTCCCTTATCAAAGTAGCTGGTTTTACCTCTTTAGGGCATGCGTTGTTACACTTGTTGCAAGAAAGGCAATGCAATATCAAAGTGTCTTTTGCTTCTAAAAGCCTAATACCGTGATCACGGTCTCTTGGATCTATAAAGAGTCTGTAGAGTTTAGCAAAGAACAAAGGGCCAGCATAATCTTTATCGGCTACTTCTGGACAAAAGCTCTGACAAGCATAACAAAGTATGCAATCAGATGATTCCTCTATCTTCTTGCTAAGCTCCTGATTTATTTTTAAATTATTTTCAACAGGATTTATCCAAGCTTTATAAGCTTTCATTCTGTAAGACATATTTAAAGTATCTACAACCAAATCTTTTATAACTTCAGCGTTGTTTAAAGGTTCCAAAACCGTTGGATTTTCATCTAAAGCGTAGGACAATGCTTGTTCTTTACAGATAAGCTTAGGAAAACCGTTCACGTTTATAGCACAAGTGCCGCATATACCAGCCCCGCAAAACTGTCTAAAAGCTAAAGAAGGATCTATATACTCTTTTATATACTTTAAAGCGTCTAAAAGCGTCATACCCTCTTTGTAGGGCACCTCAAAAGTTTCAAACCTACCTTGCCTTCTAATACTAAGCTTAAGCTTCATTTCTCTAAATATGTGTTTACTATGTATTCTCTTCTCATAACGTTTGTTTGTACGAGTTCCCAAAGAACGTCTAGTCTCTTAAACCAATAGTTGTTTATAGGCTTCTTAGAAGCTAGCACTATGCCAAACTGACCGTGCAAAGAAAAAGAGTTTAATATTGGTTTCATATAGTTATAAATATATGTCTCCATGCCAGCTGGGTTTATGTTCATCTGCTGGTTGTTGCCGGTGTTTAGAGTCAACACTGGAGGAGGGCCCATCATTTGAACTATATCACCTGGGAAAAGCGGTGTGGCGTTAGCATATGTATAGCCAAATCCAGCTTTCTTAAGGGCTATCTCTAAACCTCTTGCACTTACTCTATTTAAGGTAAATTCGTAATCTCCATCTTCCACAGACCAGTCCAAACCTTTCCTAACTTTTATATAAGGTCTGTCTTTGTTAGGAAACGTAAATACAGCTACTCCATCTTCTTCTATCAAATCTTTAACAGCTTCAAAAAACTCATACGGGTATTCCAAGTTTCCTATCACATTTTCTAAAATCACAATACCAAAAGTCCCCCACCTATCTTTTAGGCTTTTAAGATACTGATGATCCAATTTTTTAGCACTATCTACGCTTATATTTTTAAGAGCCTTTCTAACCCTTTCCGTTTGAGCTTCACTCCTTTCTACACCGTATGCTTCTATACCAAGAAGTTCACTGGCCACTGCAAGAAGCTTACCGGCGTTAAAACCAACATCAAGCATCTTTTTACCTTTCAACGTAGGTTCTATGTCTAGCAAAGCTCTTATAGTAGGGTAGGTGTATATAGTAAAGATATTGGTAATGCCAAGTTTTTCTTTGTTGTCAACATTGTCAAGATCTTCTATATCTTTAGTATCGTAAAAAGGTTTTAACTGCTCTTTGTTTATTATATCGTTTAAGGTTTTTTTAGCATTTCTTGGTAAAGAAAATATAGAACCGCAAACGCTACATTCCCACAGCCTATAACCCCAAGATTTTTCCACCTCTTCAAAATATACGTTTGCTTCTTTACACACTGGACACTCGGTAGGTACATCTTGATCAGGATTTTCTATATAATGCACTATAGTTTTAAACTTGGAAACAACTTCATCTACATCTATGTTATCAAAGCAAGGGCTGTAAAATTTTTGCTTTATTTGGGCTTCCTGACAAGGTCCTGCTACAGCGTGCATAATACAAGGGGCAGAACATGTATTGCCAAGATATTTAGCATAAACTGGCTGAGATGTGGTATAGCTCATTTTAGGAAAATGCTGAGCCTCCGGGGCGACACCGCCAGATATTACTACACATGGTTTTCTTAACGCCGCTGCTATATGGGGTACAACCGTATCGGCTGATATAACTCCATCTACTTCTTGAATTGCCGCTACAAGATACTGAGGCTTTTCCATATAAGGGGATAGGTTTTCTACATCCATCATGTAAAGCTCTTTTGATATATCTACGGCGGGAGCTTCCCATTTTGGATGAGCTGTAATAAAAACATACTCATCCTTCATTTTGTCTATTATTTTTGATACAAGATAAGGAGGTAAACTCCTATGTATAGAGGAAGCTACCATGTGTGCCATTATTATCTTTTTACCAGGATTCTCATCTCTTATCTTTTGAATGATAGGTTTCATATAATCTATTGCTTCTTGCTTTGGTACTACAACCGGATCTTTGTCTTTTATATCAAACTGTCTTAGCTTGGCTGCCCAAAAATCTACCAAATTCATATAGTTGTAAAAGTAAGAACCAACGTATTCGTAGCAGTCTGCATAGTAATCTACTTCTTTAAACCTTGTGTAAGGAACTGGGGTGTATATGAATTCATCTATATAAGGGTTGCCTTCCAATAAATTATACCCCTGTCTTGTTTCCATTATTATGTAGCTCTTAGGATACTTCATTTTAAGATGTTTTAGTATTGGTGTAAACATCAAAGAGTCACCAAGGGCAAATAAGTTTAATATCAACAAACTTTTTCCGTTTAAATCTTCACCGTAGTATTCCTTGGGAAGCTCTGGCACTTTTGTTTGTTCATAGTTGTCCCTTGGAAGTTGCGCCATCAAGTCACGGGCTATCACATATCTGCTTTTCTCCATGAATGTATGAAAATCTGCTCCGCCGGCGTAAGGCTGTTTAAACGTTCTTTTTACTCTGATTATTTCCATATCAACCGCCCATCCTCTTTAAATATCTTATAAATTCCACATTCATAAGAGAAGATGCTACGTTGTATATTACGGGTGTAACACCTCTTCTTGTAAGATCGTATAGTTTCTCAGGAGATACACCAAGAAGCACACCTGGGTCTGGCATAACTGCGCCTTCTATAAGAAACTTTTCATCGTCGTCTATTTTTAACTCTAAATCCGTTTGTCTTAAGATTTTAAGATCGTGCATCTCTTTTATAAGGTTTGCCGCTATTTCAAAATCCTGATAAAAACCAAGAGCCATTTGAGATATCTTTTGAAGATGTTCTGTGGCTTCTCCTATAACATTTACGAACTCTATTTCTTCGCATTCAGTGGACTCTTCTGGTATCTTATCGTAAAATACCACTACGTTGTTGGTAGCCCTATCTCTTATAGCACCAAAAGGATAAAAATCAAGCACTTTTGGTTTATGGTCTATCTTCCATTTGCCATCTTTTGTAAGATAGTGGTTTGCATCGCCTCCCAAAACAGCAAACGCCGCAAAAACCCCTTCGTGATGAGCAAATACAATAGGATAAAGGGCTGCTAAATAAACCAACTCAGACATGCCAACCGGTACTATTGTGAAATCTCTACTAAAAGAGTAGTTTTTGGGCATGCAAATTTCTAAAGGTTTGTCCTCCGCCGTATTTATGACCTTTGGATAGTTGTATATACCTAACATAAAACAATTATAGCATATATATTGTAAAAGCTTGAAAAATTCAAAAAATTTTTATATTTAATATGATATGAGAAAGGTAAATCCATTATGGCTTTTAATGCTTGCACAAATAGGGCTTATACTTTATGGCTTTTATAGGCTAACGCTTACAAGGTTAAACGTAAGATGGTTTGAAGTTGCTTGGGTTATCGTAGGTCCCGTGATATTAATGTCTTTTTTTGGTATTTACACATATTACAATATAAAAAACGCATACAAAGAACCTTCTGAAGTAAGGACGTCAGACAGGTGTCCCGTTTGCGGGGCTTTCGTATATTCACACCCAAACACCATAACAGAAATTTACTTAGATGGTAAATATATGTATTTTGACTCCTTTAAAGATATGTTAAAATTTATTAAAGATATGGATTTTTATATATCTTACAGAAAGCTAAATATAAAAGATAAAAAAATCAAATCTATTTATACAAAAGACTTCCAAACAAAACAGTGGATAGATGGTAAAAAAGCTTTTTACGTCAACATAAACGACGACATATATGCATTTTCATCCTTAGAATCTGCCAAAGATTTTGCAGCATTAAACAACATCCAAGAAATAAAGACCTTTGACAAATTGCTTGCATAGATTTTTATGATAGAAGTGTTAAATATTTCTAAAAGCATCAAAAACAACCCTATAATATCCGATGTATCGCTACAAATACACCCAGGCGAAATAATAGGGCTTATGGGTCCAAACGGTGCTGGTAAAACCACAATATTTAACGCAATTTCTGGCTTTATAAAAGTTGATAAGGGGGCTATAAAAATAGACGATTACGAAGTAACTCATTACCCACCTTACAAAAGAGCAAAGTTTGGTCTTTCTTTTTTGCCTCAAGAGCATTCTTTGTTTGAAGAGATAACAGCCTGGGATAACATGCTTATGTTTGCAGATTTTATATACAAAAACAAAAAAGACGCACAAAATATATCTGAAGAACTCCTTCAAAATTTTGGGCTTTTAGAACACAAAGATAAAAAAGCAGGTGAATTATCCGGCGGTATGAAAAGAAAATTAGAGGTGGCAAGATGTCTTCTGATAGAACCATCTTACATAATGCTTGATGAACCGTTTGCTGGAGTAGATCCGGTGGCTATCTCGGATATAAAAAAAATGCTTTTAGATTTAAAAGAAAAAAACATCGGCATACTCATCACCGATCACAACGTTTTTGAGCTTTTAAGATTGATAGATAGAGGTTATATAATAAACCACGGAAGTGTATTGGCAGAAGGCACTCCAAAAGATTTGTTACAAAACGATAAAGTAAGGGAAGTATACATAGGATATGAAATAGAGCTATGAAAAGTGTAGTGCTTGTGTTTGCAGGGTATGATCAAACCTCTGGAGCAGGAGTTATAGCGGATGCTAGGACAATAACTTGCATAGGGGCTCACCCGATTTGCATAATCACCTCTTTTGTGATTCAAAATACTAAAGGAGTAAAAGAAGTAATATTTTTAGAACCAGACATCATTAAAAAACATATAGATATACTTGATGTAAAGCCTAAAGTTGTAAAAATAGGCGTAGTAGGAGATGACAACGCTATAAGGCTCATATCAAAAGCTATAGACACATTAAAGCCAGAACACGTGGTATTGGATACGCCTCTTTTTTCCAAAAACGATACGCCTCTTTTTAAAAGCTTAGAACTTTATAAAGATTTAATAGTATCAAAAGCCACCATCATAACACCAAACATAAAAGAAGCCTCTTTCATAACAGGCGTTGATATAAAAACTAAAAAGGATATAGAACAAGCGGCAAACGTCTTTCTCGATATGGGAGTAAAGCACGTAGTTATAAAAGGTGGACATAGAGAAGATGAACCAGGGGTTGATTTTTACAAAAGCATAGAAGAAAGCTTTGAAATAAAAAAAGATTTTATACAAACAAAAACTACACATGGCACAGGATGCATCTACGCTTCTTCTATAGCATCTTATTTAGCTATTGGAAACGACGTAAAAGCTTCAATAATAAAAGCCAAAGATTACATAGATAGGGCGATAAGGCAAGGGTATATGTTAAACAGCGACAAAGATAGCTGGGGTGTACTTAACATAAGCACCCCATAGTTTTTATTTTTCAGCTTTTATCAAAACAAACGCCACAAACAACACAGCGCTTACAAAAATCGCAAAAGCGAACACGTAAAGTAAAATAGTCATGAATATATTTTACAGCATAAACATAAAAATAAAATAAAATTACACCGATATTTTTGATCTAAGCTTTTTTATGCGCCACAACGCTTTAGAATCTTCTGGACATATTAAAGAAAACGCTTTACCGCTTTTACCTATTCTACCAGTCCTTCCTATTCTATGTATGTAAAGCTCCGGGTCTTCCGGTATGTTGTAGTTTATTACAATTCCTACGTCTTTTATATCAAGACCTCTGGCAGCAACATCGGTAGCTATCAATATACTAACAGCACCAGATTTAAATGCACTTAGGGCTTTTTCCCTTTGTCTTTGCGTAAGATCTCCATGAAGAGCTTGAACTCTTATACCTTTTTTCGTAAGCAAGAAAAATAAATCTTTTGCATCTTTTTTAGTTTTTACAAAAATAAGCATTTTTTCCATAGGATGAGTATCTATTATATGCATAAGCTCGTGTATTTTTTCTCCGGGCGAAGATAGTTTTATCATTTTCTCTTCTATGTTTGGTTTTAACTCTATCGATGGCACTTTCACAAATTTGAAATCACTCTTCAAAAATCTTTTTGCTAAAAGCTCAATACGGCTTGGCACAGTAGCAGAAAACATATAAGTTGTTCTTTCCTTTGGCAAGAAGCTTATTATATATTCTATATCCTCTATAAAACCCATATCAAGCATTTGATCAAATTCATCCAAAACAAGATATTCTACGTTTGACAAATTTAAAGCCTTTCTATCGATAAGGTCTTTTATGCGACCAGGAGTTCCTATTAAGATATCCACGTTTTTATTTTGCAAAATATCCAAATTCTGTTTTACAGAAGTCCCACCGTAAAATACGTAAGAAGAAAGCCTTTTATATTTGGTGAGCATGTATATTTGCTCTTTTACCTGTATAGCCAGCTCTCTAGTAGGTGTCAGCACAAGAGCTTTAACACCTGGTTTTCCCTTTTGAAGCTTTTCCACTATTGGTATAGCAAAAGCCCCAGTTTTCCCTGTCCCTGTAGCAGCCTGCCCTAAGATATCGTAACCTTCCAAAGCTAAAGGGATAGCATCTCTTTGAATGGGTGTTGGTTCTTTATATCCAGCATCCTCCAAAGCTTTTTGTAGTTCTAAACTAAGTTTTGAGAATAATGACATTTTATTTCTCCTTATAAATCTAAATATAGTAAATTTTATAAAATAGGCAATGTATATTTTTATTATCAACAAACACCGCCCACACGTAATGGGCGGATAGCCTTGTAAATTATTACTCTATAATCTCTAACATATATTTTTTACCGCTTTTTCTACCCATAGCTGATACAAGCGTTCTCAGGGCTTTAGCTATGCGCCCTTGTTTACCTATTACCTTGCCTATATCTTGAGGGCCAACCCTTAGCTCTATAACAACGGTTTGCTCTCCCTCGACCTCAACTACGTTCACTTTTGATACGTCCTCTACTAGGCTTTTTGCGAAGATTTCCACAAGATCTTTAGCTTGACTCATACGTTACCTCCTATTAAGAATTTGCATTAACGTTAGCGTTGGTTTGTTTCAAGATAGCTTTCACTCTATCGGAAAGCTGAGCACCCTTTTTAATCCATTGGTCTATGGCTTCTTTGTTTAAATTTATTACGTTGCCAGATTTTGGATCGTAGGTGCCTAAAATATCCAAATAATGACCCTCTCTTGGGGACTTTGAATCCATAGCCACTATCCTGTATATAGGATGATGTGTTCTACCAAATCTAGCCAATCTTATCTTTACCAAAGCTTAGTACCCTTTTATTTGGCTTTTAAAAACCAAATAGAGTGGATATTTGTAATCGCCTACCACTCTGGCGATATTTATATTTGAAATATTTTTCATAGTTAAAACGGAAGTCCCAAACCACCAAAAGGCGATTTTTGATTTTTCAGCTTTCTAATCATCTTTTTCATATCCTGATATTGTTTTAAAAGCTTGTTAACATCGGAAACGGTAGTACCGCTACCTTTCGCTATTCTTTGTTTACGACTTAAGTTTATAATGTTTGGATTTGCCCTTTCCTCAGGAGTCATAGAATCTATCATAGCTATTATACGCTTGAATATCTTTTGATCAACTTTTATATTTTTGAGCTGGGAACCAACTCCTGGCAACATTGAGAGTACTTTATCAAGAGGACCCATATTCATCATAAAACTTATATTTTTCTTTAAATCGTTTAGGTCAAACTCCCCTCTCATCATTTTATAGGTTATAGCTTGAGCTTCATCTTCGCTAATAACTTGTTCAGCTTTTTCTATAAGACTTTGCAAATCGCCAAGGCCTAATATTCTTTGGGCAATTCTATCTGGATAAAACTGGTCTATGTCCTCTAACTTTTCACCAACACCTATATACTTTATGGGAATACCTATGGCATCTTTTATAGAAAGCGCTACACCACCTCTGGTATCACCATCCATTTTGGTAAGAATAGCTCCCGTAAGCCCTACAACTTCGTTAAAAGTTTTGGCTACAGAAAGAGCTTCTTGTCCTTGCATGCTATCGGCTACGTATATAACCTCGGACGGCTTTACAGCTTCTTTGATAGCTCTTAGTTCTTCCATCAGTTCGTTATCTATATGAAGCCTGCCAGCTGTATCCAAAAACAAATAATCGTATTTTTTGCTTTTAAAAGCCTCAAAAGCCTCTTTGGCTATATCAACAGGGTTTTTGTCTGGACTAAATTCTAAATATTCTACACCCGCCAACTCGGATACACGCTTTAATTGAAGCATGGCTGCTGGTCTTCTTACGTCTGTAGATACTGTCATAACGCTTCTACCGTTTTTCTTCATAAGATTTGCTAGCTTACCTATTGTTGTAGTTTTACCAGTACCTTGAAGACCAACAAACATTACCACCCCTTCTTCTAAAGGAGAAGCATTTCCCCCGAGTGTTTTAACAAGCTCATCGTAAACGCTCATTATAATCATATCTGTGGGGGATAGGTGAGTTTTGATCTCTTCAGAAAAAATACGTTCTCTTAGTCTTTTAATAAAATCCTTTGCTACATCGTAATCTACATCAGCTTCCAACAAAGCTGCTCTTATATCTCTAAGAGTATCGTTGACTAACTTTTCATTTAACTTTTTAGCGCCTTTTAGCTTCTCTAAACTCCCACTAATCTTTTCCGTTAAAAGTTCCAGCATAGTCTCTATTATACCATAATATAACGTTATCTCAAAATATGCTGTAACACCACCAATATAAATATAAGCACCGCTGGAGACAAGTCAAGCCCAGCTACAGGTGGCACAACCCTTCTTATAACCTCAAGAGGCGGCTCTATTATCCTTGTCAAAAAATCGAAAAAACTATTCTCGGTGAATTGTGGAAACCAAGAGCCTAGTGAATATATAACTATCAAAATTATATAAACCTCAATAAAAGCGTCTATAAGTCTAACTATCATTCAACAAACTCTATTATAGCCAACTCCGTGCTATCTCCTGGCTTCCTGTTTGGTAGTTTAACAATCCTGGTATAACCACCGTTCCTTCCTTCAAACCTAGGAGCTAATTCTGTAAAAAGCTTTCTAACAGCCTCTTTATCTGGAAGAAGCGACAAAGCCCTTCTTCTAGAAGCCAAATCGCCTTTCTTAGCAAGCGTTATAAGTCTTTCCACAAACGGTCTCAAAGTCTTTAACTTGGCTTCAGAGCTTTCTATCTTCTCAAATAATATAAGAGACCTTGCCAAAGATCTCATCAAAGCAGTCCTTTGTTCAGCAGTTCTACTAAAATGTTTTTTCTTAACTCTATGTCTCATACCATTACACCTCTGAACCTCTTTGTTCTCCTATGTTCATACCTAAAGAAAAACCCATATTTTTAAGAGCTTCTTTTATCTCGGTCAAAGCTTTTCTACCTATGTTTTTAGAGCTTTTAAGCTCATCCTCTGTAAGCTGTACAAGTTCTCCTATGGTTGTTACCCCTATTCTTTTTAGTGAGTTTAAAGCTCTTTGAGAAATATCAAGCTCTTCTATAGAAAATGTAAGTTTTTCCATCAGCTCATCAGGGGGCATAGGCTCTGGCAAAGTAGGCACTTCATAGGATATATTTGTAAGCATGTTAATATGTTTCACTATAAGTTCTACAGCTTGTTGGACAGCAGCATCTGGGGATACAACACCGTTGGTGGTAAGCTCAAAAGTAAGCTTGTCATAATCTGTTCTGTCACCTACCCTAGTAGCCTCTACTCTAAAAGCTGCAACTTTTATAGGAGAAAAATCAGCATCAAGCACTATCCATCCAGCTTCTCCTATTTGCTCCATCTCATCAGACATAACATAACCTTTACCTCTTTCTATACGTATTTCCATCTTAAGAGTGGTATTAGCAGAATTTATTGTAGCAATGTAAGCGTCTTTGTTTATGATGGTGACATTTGGAGGAGTTTTGATATCAGAAGCTAAAACAAGGCCCGGTGTATTTTTCTCTAAATACAAAATCTCTAAATCAGAATCTTTTAAGTCAAATCTAACATTTTTAAGATTTGCTATAAGCTGCAACATATCTTCTTGGACACCTTCAATAGTAGAAAACTCATGTTGAACACCTTCTATCTTTATAGCCGTGATAGCACTACCGTATATAGAAGAAAGCAAAACCCTTCTAAGAGCGTTACCTATTGTAGTGCCATAGCCCCTTTCTAAGGGTTCCACAACAAACCTACCGTAGTTTTTATCTTTTTCTTCCCAGTATATTTTCGTCGGAAAAACAAACTCTTTCATATCTTTCCCCTTACACCCTTGAATAATACTCAATGATGTACTGCATGTTTATAGGCACTTCCAAAACAACATCTTTAGGTTTATCCACAACCTTACCTCTAAAATTATCTTTATCTATCTCAAGCCAATGAGGTACACTTCTTGGATCAAGGTTTTCAAGGTTTTGTTTTATCTGAGGTATATCTTTGGAATACACTTCTATTATATCTCCAACGTTTACCTGATAAGATGGTACGTCAACTTTCTTACCGTTTACCATTATATGGCCATGTGTTACAAACTGACGAGCTTGCCTTCTGGTACAAGCTATACCCAACCTATAAACTACGTTATCTAAGCGTCTTTCTAAAAGTTCTATCATTACAGAAGCTGTATTACCTTTTGCTTTTGAAGCTTTATCAAAGTACTTTCTAAATTGAGACTCTCTTAAACCACCGTACAACATTTTAAGTTTTTGTTTTTCATTTAACCTAAGCCCAAACTCTGTAGATTTAGCCCTACGACCTTTGGTTCTACCGTGTTGACCTGGTGGGAAATTTCTTCTGGTTAAAATCTTGTTGCCGCTTAGCTTTCCTGAAACAACAACGCCAAATCTTCTATCTACTTTAGACCAAGCTTGTATCTTTCTTCCCATATATCACACTCTCCTTCTAGAAGTTGGTCTACAACCATTGTGAGGTATAGGTGTAACGTCCCTTATGGCTTTTATTTTAACACCGGCGGCTTGAATAGATCTTATAGCAGATTCTCTACCGGCACCTGGGCCTTTTACCCAAACCTCTGCCTCCTGTAAACCGTATTCGTTTACAGCTTTCTTTATAGCCTTCTGAGCAGCTACCTGAGCAGCATAAGGAGTACCTTTTCTAGTACCTTTAAAACCAGTGGTACCACCGGATTCCCAAGCTAAAGTATTTCCAAGAGAGTCAGTTACAGTTATTATAGTATTGTTAAACGTGCTGTAAATATGTACTATTCCGCTGCTTACATTGCGCTTTTCTTTCTTTGTTTCTTTAGTCCTTTTCTTAGCCATTACAAAACCTCCTTACTTTGACACCTTCTTCTTGTTGGCAACGGTACCTTTTCTTCTTCCTTTTCTCGTTCTGGCGTTTGTCTTTGTTTGCTGACCTCTTACAGGTAGCCCTCTAACATGTCTAAGGCCTCTATAGGTACCTATATCTACCAACTTTTTTATGTTTAACTGCACTTCTCTTCTTAAATCGCCTTCAACCTTTATATTTTGCTCTATATACCTTCTTAATTGGTTTAACTCTTCCGGTGTAAGCTCACCAAGTTTCTTCGTAGACGGTATACCAGTTTGCTCACAAACCTCTTTAGCCTTAGACCAGCCTATGCCATAAATGTATGTTAACACCACTTCCAGTTTCTTGTGATCTGGTAAATCAACACCTGCTATTCTAGCCATATAAAACCTCCAAATTAACCTTGCCTTTGCTTATGCTTAGGATTTTCACAAATCACCATAACACGTTTTTTCCTTCTTATAATCTTACACTTTGGACATATTGGTTTAACAGATGGTCTTACTTTCATAAAAGCCTCCTAAACTCTATAAATAATTCTACCTTTTGTAAGATCGTAAGGTGTCATTTCCACCTTAACCCTATCACCTGGCAAGAGCTTTATAAAATGAATCCTCATCTTGCCAGACACGTGAGCTATTATAGTATGCCCATTATCCAATTTAACCCTAAACATAGCGTTTGGAAGAGCCTCTTCTATAACACCTTCAAACACAATACCCTTTTCTTTTTCTGGTTCTTGATTCTTGTTCTTCTTTGCCATATTACCACTCCGTTAACACTACAGGACCATCTTCAAGTATAGCTACCGTATGCTCGAAATGGCAAGCGTACTTACCCTTTGCTTTTATAGTCCATCCATCGTTTGCTTTATAAACAGCACCGTTACCAGTGGTAAACATAGGCTCTATAGCTATAACCATACCAGGTTTTAACTGCGCATTCATTTTAGAAGTAATAACCTCTGTACAATTGGCTACAAAAGGTTCCTCATGACTATTTCTGCCTATTCCATGTCCACCGTATTCACACACTATGCCAAAACCATACTCTTTTGCCACAGTTTCTATGCTTTTAGCTATATCATAAAGGTATTTACCTGGTTTACATTGGACAATAGCCTCATACAACGCCTTTTTGGTAGCCTCGATAAGTTTGCGATTTTCTAAAGAAATATCACCAACCCCTATCGTCATAGCCGCATCGCCTGCATAACCGTCGTATATGGCACCAAAATCAAGACTTACAAGATCTCCGTCCTTTATTTTTTTTGTTTTTGATGGAATACCGTGCACCACTTCATCGTTTATAGAAACACATAAAGCAGCTGGGTATCTTTTCTTAGAAAAGGGCGGTTGATAATTCAAAAAAGCCGGTATACCACCAAGCTCCTTGGTCTTTTCTCTAGCGGCCATCTCTAAATCGTAAGTTATAACTCCTGGTTTTACCATAGAAGCTATATATTTTAGCACATCACTAACTATTTGACAAGCTTTTTTTATCTTTTCTATCTCAGATTTTGAATAAAGCTCTATCATAACATACTTTTTAGTTTTTCAAATACCTCTTCTTGAGTACCGTTAGCAGATATCACAAAAAGCTTATTTTTTGATTTGTAATACTCTATCAAAGGAAATGTTTGTTCTTTGTAAACTGTCAATCTATTTGCTATAACCTCTTCTTTATCATCGTTTCTTTGAATTAAAGGCGTAGCATCGTTATCGCACAAAGTATCGTTTTTGGGTTTTTGATAATAAATATTGTAAGTAGCACCGCACTTTGGACACACCCTTCTACCAGAAAGACGTTTTATTATGACATCATCGTCTAATTCAAAGTAAAATACCTTATCTACTTGTAATCCTACAGTGTTTAGCATTGTTTCAAAAGCTTCCGCCTGATTTACATTTCTTGGAAACCCATCAAAAACATAATTTTTATTAGGAGCTTGGCTCAAAATATTTTTTATCATAGCTATAATCAAATCATCTGGCACCAAAAGTCCCTGCCTCATGTGCTCCTCAGCCTTTAGACCGAGAGGAGATTTCTTAGATACTTCAGCTCTTAGCATATCACCAGTAGATATGTGCTCAAAGCCAAGCTTACTTTTCAAAAGAGCCCCTTGTGTACCCTTGCCAGAACCAGGAGGACCTAACAGAACTAAAATCATTACTTTTTCCTCGTATAAGCTTTATACTTTTTAGTTATTATTTGAGCATCTATTTGATTTAAAGTATCAAGAGCTACTCCAACAACTATAAGAGCGGTAGTACCACCAAAGTAAAAAGGCACTTTTAACCAAACAGTCAAAAATAAAGGTACAATAGCCACTATAGATAAGAAAGCAGCCCCTATTATTACCAGCCTGTTTATAACGCTTTCAAAAAACTTTACAGTTTGTTGGCCTGGCCTTACGCCTGGTATAAAACCATTCGCTTTTTTTAAGTTCTCAGCTACATCGTAAGGATTAATCAAAACAGCTGTATAGAAATATGTGAAAAATATTATTAGCACCACATAAGCAAAATTGTAAGGTAAAGAAAGAGGATTAAAAGCATCATGTATAGCCTGAGTTATAGGATTCTTAATAAATCCTAGCACCGTAGAAGGGACGATTAAAAGAGATTGGGCAAATATAATAGGTATAACACCAGCTGGATTTAGCTTAATGGGTAAATATGTAGCTCCGCCAACAAATTCTTGTCTTCCCACTTGCCTTCTTGGATATTGTATAGGTATTCTTCTTTCTGCTTCTTGAAATATTACAATAGCAGCTATTACGGCAATAATTATAAGTATAGCGCCTACAAAAGCAAAAGGACTAATATCACCATGTCTAAGCATGGACACAAATCTTATGGTAGCCTCTGGAAAATTAGCAACTATACCAGCGAATATAAGCATAGACATACCGTTGCCTATGCCTTTTTCCGTTATCATATCACCAAGCCAAACCAATATCATAGTGCTGGCTACCATTCCAAGTACAGCAACAACTACAAAAAGTATTCCCCCATGAGGAACAACAGGATACCCGTGAGGAGAAGTTTGATGTTCTAGCCAAGTAGCTATGCCCAGCGATTGGAAACCAGCCACAAACACGGTTATATACTTTGTGTACTCGTTTATTTTCTGCCTTCCGTAGTCGCCCTCTTCTTTTGCCAATTTTTGAAGTTCCGGTATTGCGCTTGATAAAAGCTGCATAACTATAGAAGCTGATATATAAGGCATTACACCAAGAGCAAACAACGTCATGCGCGAAAGGTTACCGCCAGAAAATATATCGTAAAGAGAAAACAAAGACCCCTTTAAATTGCTCATAAAATCTGTTAGAGCTACAGGGTCTACACCGGGAATTGGTATATGACTACCAAGCCTATAGATAGCAAATACTATTAAGGTAAATACTACTCTTTTTCTTAGGGTTTCTAGTTCAAATATTTCTTTTAAAAAATTATTCACCTGCTGCCTCTAAAATCTCCACACTACCACCAGCAGCTTCTATTTTCTGCTTGGCAGATGAAGATATAGCATCCACTTTTACCTTAAACTTTTTAGTCACTTCACCCATGCCTAAAATTTTTACAGGTTTACCCTTCTTTATTAAGCTTTTAGCAAGAAGAGTTTCTTTAGTAATCTCATCACCATCGTTAAAATGTTTTTCCAGCATTGACAAGTTTATGACAGAGTATTCTTTCTTAAAAGGACTCCTAAAACCTACTTTTGGCACTCTCATATGAAGCGGTGTCTGACCACCTTCGAAGTAAGGAGCCACTCTGTTATCACCAGACCTAGATTTTTGACCTTTATACCCTCTGCCTGCCGTTTTACCTTTACCAGAACCTAAACCCCTACCTATACGCTTTTTATCTTTTACGGCGCCTTCGTTTGGTTTTAACTCGTGCAAATTCATGACAGCTCCTCCACACATACAAGGTGTTTTACCTTTTCAAGGTTCCCACATACCATAGGATTTTTCTCTAATACAACAGTATCACCAACTTTCTTAAGACCTAAACTTCTCACAGCTTCTTTTTTTGCTTTATCCTTACCAGCCAATCCTCTTTTCAAAACTATCTTAAGCTTCATAAATCACCTCGCGTATATGTTGTATCTTTCTCTCAATTCTTCTATAGTTGTACCTTTTACCTTAGCTATTGTATCTATATCTCTTAATTTTAAAAGCGCATCAAACACAGCTCTTACTACGTTGTGATGGTTTGAGCTTCCTACTACCTTTGTAAGCACATCCGTGTAACCCGCCAATTCAAATATAGGCTTAGCAGCACCACCAGCTATAACACCTGTACCTCTTCTAGCTGGGAAAGCTATAATACGAGCAGAACCATACTCTCCAACGACATCATGAGGTATAGTACCGTTTACTATAGGAACTCTTATAGTTTTCTTCTTAGCATCTTCTATGGCTTTTGCTATAGAAAGTGGAACCTCTCTAGCTTTGCCAAGCCCAAACCCTACGTAACCTCTTTTATCACCTATTACCACCAAAGCGCTAAAAGAAAAACGCTTCCCACCTTTTGTAACACGGGTAGTTCTGGCAGCCTCTAAAAGCCTCTCTTCAAACTGAATATCATCAAGAGTGGTTATGCCTTGCTCTATCCTTTTAGCGTCTATCCTTTGATTTAAATCCTTAGCGCCCACGTTAACCTCCTAATTTATAAGCCCTAACTCTCTACATTTTTCCGCAAAAGCCTTTACTTTACCATGATAAAGATAACCAGATCTATCAAAAACCGCTTTTTCTATACCTTTTTCTTTAGCTTTTTGAACCAATATTTCAGCTACTTTTTGAACAGCTTCTATAGACTTGCCACCTCTTTTACCAGTAGCATCTACATATTCTTTGCTCAAAGATGATACTGTAAGAATAGTGTTCCCAGTGGTATCATCTACTAAAGAAGCGTAAAAAGCGTTTAAACTTCTATAAATACACAACCTAGGCCTTAAAGCTGTACCACTTATTTTCTTTCTTATCCTTCTATGTCTTTTAATACGCTTTTCTTCTCTTGTAAGCTTCATACGTTCACTCCTTATTTCTTACCTTTACCTGCAGATTTTCCTGGTTTCAGCTTAAGCACCTGACCTTCATATCTTATACCTTTTCCTTTGTAAGGATCAGGTTTCCTAAACTTTATAATTTCAGCAGCCACTTGACCAACCAATTGCTTATCTATACCAGATACCGTAATCTTATTTTCTTTAACCTCAAGCTTAATACCAGCAGGCGGTTTATAATATATTGGATGTGAATAGCCTAAATTTAACTCTAGCTCTTGACCCTTCATAGCGGCTTTATAACCAAGACCAACCACCTCTAATGTTACCGAGTATCCCTTAGAAACACCTTCTATCATGTTTTTTATAAGAGCAGCGGTAGTACCATGCATAGCTTGAGCAAAAGGCGATTCTTCGTTTTTTGACACAGTCACTTGATCATTATCTATCTTTACGTTCACAATTTCATGAACAGGCATTGACAACTTACCCTTAGGACCTTCTACAATTAAAATATTGCCATCTAAAGATACCTTAACGTTGCTAGGTATAGCTATTGGTTTTTTACCTATTCTAGACATGGCATTCTCCTTTTAATAAACGTATCCTATGATTTCGCCACCTTTTTTAAGTTTTCTGGCCTGAGCATCTGATATTATGCCACTATCACAAGACACTATGGCCAAGCCAAGGCCCCTTCTCACGTGAGGCATCTTCTTTATAGGTGTATAAACTCTTCTACCCGGGGTAGATACTTTTTCTATATTTTCTATTGCAGAACGTGTTTTTCTTTGATCAAGATATTTTAAGTAAATCCTTATAGTAGGTTGGTTACCCTTTTTATGGGCATCATCCTCTAAAATCTCATAATTTTGTATATAACCTTCTTGTTTCAAAAGCTCTAAAATACGTTGTTTTAATTTAGAGTGCGGCACGTCCACAAAATCTCTTTTTCTTTGAATACCATTTCTAATTCTAGCAAACATATCAGCAATAACATCCATATATTACCACCTCACCAACTGGATTTTCTTACTCCGGTAATCTCACCGCTCAAAGCCATCTCTCTAAAACATAACCTGCACATGTTAAATCTTCTTAAAAACCCTCTAGGTCTTCCACATATGGGGCATCTATTTTTTTGTCTAGTAGCATACTTAGGGAAATGCTTCAAATCCTTTACAACTTTCGCTTTTCTAGGCATATATCCTCCTTAATAAGCTCTTATCGGTAATCCAAGTAAAGCTAGCAAATACAAAGCTTCTTCATCAGTTTTTGCGCTTGTATTAATAAGAATATCCATACCTCTTATGGCATCTACTTTTTCGTAATCTATCTCTGGAAACACTATCTGCTCTGATAGACCAAAAGCGTAATTCCCTCTACCATCAAAAGATCTAGGATTTAAACCTTTGAAATCTTTCACACGAGGTAACGCTACAGATATCAACTTATCCAAGAAATTCCACATCCTATCCTTTCTTAAAGTAACTTTTAAACCTATCGGAAGTCCTTTTCTTAGCTTAAAAGAAGCCTCTGATTTTTTAGCTTTTCTAACAGAAGGATATTGACCTGTTATTAGTTTTAAATCTTCCATAGCTCTATCCAAATTTTTTATATCACTAATGGCTTCTCCTACGCCCATATTTACCACTATCTTTATTATCCTTGGAACTTCCATTGGGCTTTCATAATTAAACCTTTCCATCAATCTAGGTACCACGACTTTTTCAAATCGTTCTTGTAATCTTTGTTTTTGCTTTACATCTGTAGACATAAGTCTTACCTCTTCACTTTATTTTTCTCATAAACAAGATCTATATTTTCATTACACTTTTTACAATACCTATATTTTCTAACAACACCATCTTTCTCTTCTATTCTAAAGCCTACCCTCGTAGGTTTTTCGCATTTTGGGCATATAAGCATAACCTTAGATATAGGCATAGGAAGTTCTATCTCGTATATACCGCCTTCCCTTCTTCCTTCTATAGCCTTAACGTGCTTCTTAGCTATGTTGATGTTTTTAACAATCACTTTACCACTTTTGCTATCTAAAAATTCAACAGTACTTACTTTACCTCTGTCTTTACCAGCTAATACTTTTACTTTATCGCCTCGTTTTATCTTAAAAGCCATTATACAACCTCCGCAGCTAAGGAAGCAATCTTGGTAAACCCTCTATTTCTGACTTCTCTTGCTATAGGTCCTAATATACGAGTACCAAGCGATTCACCATACTGATTCAACAGTATGACAGCGTTATCATCAAATTTTATATAAGAGCCGTCGCTTCTTTTTAGCTCTTTGGCAACTCTTACCACTACAGCTCTATAGACTTTACCCTTTTTAGCTGCACCATTTGGGGTTGCTTCTTTAACAGTAACCGTTACAACATCTCCAACACTAACATACTGCCTTAGAGCATAGGGTATACCTATTATTTGCACCTTTTTTGCTCCAGAATTATCAGCAACATTCAAATAACTCTGCCTTTGTATCATAAGCTCTCTCCTGAATAAAGCATTCTAAAACAAATATTATAGCATAATTTATCTAAGACTGTAAAGAAGAATTTTTAGATAAAATTTTAACTACCACCCATCTTTTTGTTTTGGATATTGGTCTAGTCTCTCTAATAAGCACAACATCGCCAACAGAGCAAGCGTTTTCTGGGTCGTGAGCATGGAATTTAGTAGATTTTATAACTCTTTTACCGTACAATGGATCGGGCATTTCTCTATTTACTTTTACAACTACAGATTTGTCCATCTTGTTGCTAACAACAACACCTTTAAACTCTTTCCTCTTTTGATGCCACTTTTTCTCTTTCATACTGCTTGGCCTCTCTTCTTTTCGTTTATCACCGTCAAAATCCTTGCTATATCTCTCTTGGTATCTCTTATTTTAGAAGGCTCTTTGAGACCTTCAATCTTTTTTGTAATACGAAGTTTAAACAACTCCGTTTTCAGCTCTTTAAGCTTAGCCTCAAGCTCTTGTATGCTTAATTGACGAAGATCTTTAGCCTTCATACGCTCATGCCTCCTGCCTTAACAAGCCTTACCTTTATAGGCAACTTAGCAGATACTTTTCTAAAAGCTTCTTCGGCCATATCTTGAGGTACGTCTGAAAACTCAAACATTATCCTACCAGGCTTTACAACGGCTACATAACCTTCTGGATCACCTTTACCACCACCACCTCTAACTTCTGCAGGTTTTTTAGTATATGGCTTATCGGGAAAAATTCTAATCCATACCTTGGTGCCCTTTCTTAGGTTTCTCACCAAAGCTATACGAGAAGCTTCTATTTGTCTTTGAGTAATCCAATGACTTTCCAACGCTTGAATACCGTATTCTCCAAAAGCCACCTGATTTCCTCTAAAAGATTTACCTTTTAAAGTGCCTCTTTGAGTTTTTCTATACTTTTGTCTACTAGGTTGTAAAAAAGACATTTCCTTATACCTCCTTTGCTTGGCTTACAAGGTCTTCTTCTATCTTTTTCATTATCTCTTCTTTTCCACCTTTTAGTATATCGCCTTTGTAAATCCAAACTTTTATACCTAAAATACCGTATTTCGTATAAGCAGTAGCATAGCCATAATCTATATCAGCTCTTAGCGTTTGTAGAGGCATCCTACCTACCAAGAACCATTCAGCTCTAGCCAAATCAGCACCGCCTATTCTACCTTTTACTTGAACTTTTATACCTTTTGCACCGCTTTTAATAGCGTTATCTATAGCCCTTTTCATAGCTCTTCTATGAGATACACGCCTTTCAATTTGAAGGGCTATATCTTCAGCCACAAGTTGAGCATCGAGCTGTGGTACTCTAACCTCGTCTACGCTTAAGCTTATGTCTTTATTTTTAACAATTTTTTCCAAATCGTTTTTCAATTGATCAACTTCAGCACCTTTTCTACCGATTATTATACCTGGCTTAGAAGATAAAATTCTTACCCTTATCTTCTCTCCTGACCTTTCAATGGTTACCCTAGATATACCAGCTGATTTATATCTTTCTTTAATATATTTCCTAATAACTATATCTTCATGTAAGGTATTTGGATATTCTTTTTTAGAAGTACACCATTTGCTTAACCAATCTTTTGTAACCCCTATTCTAAAACCTATTGGATGAGTTTTTTGACCCATTACTTAGCCTCCTCAGTAGCTTCTTTCAACTCTCCTAAAGCTATAGTTATATGAGATGTATTTTTTCTCATCATAGTGGCCCTACCATGAGCTCTTGGCATCCACTTTCTAAACATTATACCTTTATCAGCTTTTGCTTCTAATATCACCAACTTCGTAGGATCAATACCCTTTTGCTCAGCGTTTGCTATAGCACTCTTTAAAACTTTTTTTATTATAACAGCAGCTTTCTTGTTCATAAAACTAAGCTGGTACATAGCATATTCTACAGGTTTTCCTCTCAAAAGCCTCAACACTTGAGAAGCCTTAAGAGGTGAAATCCTAGCGTTTTTATGAACAGCCTTGCTTACAACTTCTATACTCATAATCTATACCTCACTTCTTCTTTACCACTTTAGCAGATTTATCTGGGTGAGATCTAAAAGTCCTAGTAGGAGCGAATTCCCCTAGCTTATGGCCCACCATTTCAGGGGTTATATATATGGGCACAAAAGTCTTACCGTTATGAACAGCTATAGTATGGTTAACAAACTCAGATATCACTTGACTATCCCTAGAATATGTCTTAACCACTTTTCTATCACCGCTTTGATTCATCTTTCTTATCGTAGCCCATAGCTTTGGATCTACCCAAGCTTTTTTGTTTATAAAAGCCCTAAATTCATCCCAAATTTCTTGATATCTTTTTTTAGCGTTTTCTATAAGCTCATCGTTGTTAGAAAATTCAACTTTTCTAACCTTTTTATAAGCTTTTTGAGCTTTTTTATAAAGTTTCAAAAATGTATCTAAATCTTCTATCAATTTGTTTCTTTTATTCCAAGCACCTCTAAAACCCATTATACCTTACCTCCAGCGTTCCTCTTGGATATTATAAACTTATCAGAGTATCTCTTTCCTCTCTTGGTCTTGTAGCCTTTAGTTTTCCAGCCCCAAGGAGATTCTGGGTGCTTACCTTTTGTTTTACCTTCACCACCACCATGTGGGTGATCCACTGGGTTCATAGCTGTACCACGAACATTTGGTCTCATACCTAACCATCTAGCCCTACCAGCCTTTCCAAGTTTAACAAGCTCGTGCTCAGCCAAGCCCACAACACCTATAGTAGCCATACATTTATCATTTATAAGCCTTACTTCACCAGAAGGTAAACGCACTTGAGCATAACCTTCTATCTTACCTATCACTTGGGCTGATAAACCGGCAGCTCTTACAAGCTTTGCACCTCTACCAGGATTTAACTCTATATTGTGAATAAAAGTACCAACAGGAATAAATCGCAAAGGCATAGCGTTACCAGGCTTTATATCAGGAAGCTCCTTACCTTTAATAGCATCTTCATAACTTATAGAAACTACCGTATCACCTACGCTAAGTTTATCGGGCCATACGATGTACCTTTTTTCACCGTCTTTATAATGAAGCAAAGCTATACGAGCACTTCTAAATGGGTCGTACTCTATGGAATAAACTTTTGCTGGTATAAGACTTTTATCTCTTTTAAAATCTATCAAACGGTACTTTATCTTATTACCAGCACCCTTCCATCTGGAAGTAATCTTACCTTGTTGTCTACTTCTACCTAAAGCCCTTTTATAATAATAAGTAAGGCTTTTTTCCGGTTCTCTTCTGGTAAGCTCAGAATAATCATAGAGTATAGCGTGTCTTTGTCCATTTGTTACAGGTTTTAACTTTCTTACACCCATATATATAACCTCACAAGCTCATAAGATCTATTTTTGAATTCTTATCAAGGGTAATGATAGCTTTCTTATAACCTCTTGTAGCACCATAAACTCTGCCTCTTCTCGTTATTGTCCTTTTTACCCTTGGTCTTGCATAAAGAGTGTTAACAGCTTTCACTTTTACTCCAAACAACTTTTCCACAGCATGCTTTATTTCATGTTTATTGGCGTCCTTATGAACTTCAAATACATACTTATTTAAATCTTCCATCAATCTATTTGTTTTTTCAGTGATTATAGGACGTATAATAACTTCTTCAGGTGCTCTCATAAACTTACCCTCTCATAAATTTTTTCCAAAGCTCCTTGCTCTATCAACAAAGCATCAGCCCAAAGAATATCGTAAACATTAAGGCCTACAACGGGTAACACTTTCGTATTTTGTATATTTTTAAAGCTTTTAGAAACAACATCGTTTTGATCTTTTGTCACTACCAAAACTTTTTTATCAGATAGACCTTTTTCTTTTAAAAGCTCAAAAGCCATCTTAGTCTTGGGCTTTTCCAGAGAAGATAACAAAGATTCCAATACATAAACAGAGCTATTCCTAGCTTTTGTGCTAAGAGCCATAGCAAGAGCTATTTTTCTGTATTTCTTAGATAACTTGTAATCATAATCTCTAGGCTTAGGGCCATGTACAACACCGCCGCCAACAAAGATATTTGCGGAGCGAGCACCGTGTCTAGCGTTACCAGTACCTTTTTGAGGCATTATCTTTTTCTTACTACAGTTTACCTCAGACCTAGTCTTTGTGGAATGAGTACCTTGTCTTCTTTTAGCAAGCTGCCATCTAACCACATCCCACAAAATATGCTTTTTAGGTTCTACGTTAAAAACATCGTCTCTTAGTTCTACACCATTTACCAACATATCACACTTCCTGCCTTAAAAGATTTGATGATATAAAAGACAAACGCTCCTGCTTCCTTTGAGCTTTCTTTCTAAAGGCGATATGACTCTTTTCAATATATACAATTCCATCTTTATGACCAGGCACAGAACCCTTTACAAGAATAATCCCTTTATCCTTTAAAACATCCACAACCACAAGGGCTTGTACCATTATAGTTTCGTTTCCATGTCTTCCAGCCATTCTTTTGCTCTTCCAAACTCTACCAGGATCAGTACGATTTCCAACAGAACCCACAGCCCTATGATACCTGTGACCGTGAGATTTCGGAAAACCGCCAAAATCCCATCTTTTCATTGTGCCTGTAAAACCTCTACCTTTTGACCTTCCAACTATATCCACCAACTCACCGGGTGAGAAGATATCAACACCTAGCTCCTGACCTAACGTAAAACTAGAAACATCATCTACTCTAAATTCTTTTAAATATTTTAATGGTGTTAAATTGGCTTTCTTAAAATGACCAACCATTGGTTTTTTAAATCTACTTTGCTTTAAAGGAATGCTACCTACCTGTACAGCGTTATAACCGTCTGTTTCAGAGCTTTTAATATAAACCACATAGTTAGGTTCTACTTTAATGGCTGTTACTGGAATAGCTGTACCATCATTTAAAAAAACTCTCATCATTCCAAGTTTCTTACCTATAAGACCTATCATATCCTCAACCTCTCATCTTAACTTCAATATCAACACCGGCCGGAAGACTTATCTCCATAAGAGATTCTATAGTTTGTGGCGTAATCTTTACTATATCCAACATTCTTTTAAACTCTCTAATCTCAAAATGCTCTCTAGATTGATCAAACTTATGAGGTGAGCGTAAGACCGCCCAGCGCCTTCTAGAAGTGGGTAAAGGAATCGGCCCCTTTACGGAGCTTCCTGTTCGTTTAACTGTTTCCACTATTTGCTTAACAGATTGATCCAAAAGCCTATAATCGTAAGATTTAAGCTTTATACGTATTTTATCTTGCTCCATACTAACTTCCTCACTCTATAATCTTTGTGACAACACCAGCACCTACTGTTCTACCACCTTCTCTTATGGCAAATCTAAGACCTTCTTCCATAGCCACTGGGTGTATTAGCTCTACTTCAAGCTCTACGTTATCACCAGGCATTACCATTTCTTGACCTTCTGGAAGTTTTACCACTGTACCTGTCACGTCAGCGGTTCTTATGTAAAATTGTGGTCTGTAGTTTAGGAAGAATGGAGTGTGTCTACCGCCTTCTTCTTTGGATAGTACGTATACTTGAGCTTTAAATCTTTTGTGTGGGGTTATGGAACCAGGTTTTGCTAAGACTTGACCTCTTTCTACTTGATCTTTGCCTACGCCTCTTAGAAGCACACCTACGTTGTCACCTGGTAACGCTTCGTCAAGAATTTTTCTAAACATTTCTACAGATGTAGCTGTGGTTTTTATGGATTCTTCTCTTAGACCTACTATTTCTACTTCTTCACCTGGTTTTAGCACACCTCTTTCTACCCTACCTGTAACAACGGTACCTCTACCAGAGATGGTAAAGACGTCTTCTATTGGCATTAGGAATGGTTTATCGGTTTCTCTTTGAGGAGATGGTATGTATTCGTCTAGGGCTTTCATAAGGTCTACTATTGCGTTGCACCATTTGTCTGGTTTGCCTTTGTCTAGTTCTTCAAGAGCTCCTAAAGCAGAACCTCTTATAATTGGCACATCATCACCTGGAAATTCGTACTTGTTTAGTAGGTCTCTTACTTCTAACTCTACCAAATCTAATAGCTCTGGGTCATCTACCATATCGCATTTATTCATAAATACCACTATGTAAGGGACGTTAACTTGTCTTGCTAGCAAAACGTGCTCTCTGGTTTGAGGCATTGGACCATCTGCTGCTGATACAACAAGTATTGCACCGTCCATCTGAGCGGCACCTGTAATCATGTTCTTTATGTAGTCTGCGTGCCCAGGACAGTCTACGTGAGCGTAGTGTCTTTTTGGTGTTTCGTATTCTACGTGGGTTATATTGATGGTGATACCTCTTTCTTTTTCTTCAGGTGCCTTGTCTATTTCTTCATAGCGGTAGCATTTTGCCTTACCGCCTTGTAATACACCAGCACCCAACACACAGGTGATAGCGGATGTTAAGGTAGATTTACCATGGTCAACGTGACCTATGGTACCTACGTTGATGTGCTCTTTCTCTCTAACAAACTTTTCCTTTGCCATAAGCTACTCCTTTTTAAGTATTGGTTCTTTCTCCAACTACTTTCTCTGTAATACTTTGAGGTGCTTCACTGTAATGGGAGAATTTCATTATAAATGTACCACGCCCCTGGGTTAAACTTCTAAGGTTAGTAGCGTAACCAAACATTTCAGACAGCGGCACATGTGCTTTTATAGAAGTAATTATGCCTTTATTTTCCATACCCATAATCTTGCCGCGTCTTGAGTTTAAATCTCCTATAACATCTCCAACATAATCATCTGGAGTTTCAACTTCCACTTCCATTATAGGCTCTAAAAGCACTACACCAGCTTTCTTAGCAGCTTCTTTAAAAGCCATGGAACCAGCTATTTTAAAGGCTATTTCAGAAGAGTCCACTTCGTGGTAAGAACCATCAAAAAGCTTAACCTTTACGTCAACCACTGGATAACCAGCCAATACACCGTTTTCCATGGCTTCTTTTATACCTTCTTCAACAGGAGGAATAAACTCTTTTGGTATAACACCACCAACTATAGCGTTTTCAAATACAAAACCGCTTCCTCTTTCTAACGGTTCTACCTCTATAACAACGTGACCGTACTGACCTCTACCACCCGTTTGTCTTATAAACTTACCTTCAGCTACAGCTTTGCCTTTTATAGCCTCTTTGTAAGCCACCTGAGGCTTACCTACGTTAACCTCTATATTGTATTCCCTCTTCATTCTGTCTACCATTATTTCAAGATGAAGCTCACCCATTCCATGTATCAACGTTTGTCCAGTTTCTGGGTCCATAGAGGCTTTGAACGTAGGATCTTCTTTCATAAACTTATTCAACACTTGAGAAAGTTTTTCTTGATCTTTCTTTGTCTTTGGTTCTATGGCCATAGATATAACAGGCTCTGGAAACTCTAGTTTTTCCAAAATAATAGGGCTTTTCTCATCGCATATAGTATCACCAGTAGCAGCATCAACACCTACAGCTGCAGCTATCTCACCAGCAGCCACTTCGCTTATATCTTCTCTTGTGTTGGCATGCATCAAAAGTAGTCTTCCAATACGCTCTTTTTTATCCTTGGTAGAATTTAACACATAAGAACCGGCTTGCACTTTACCGGAGAACACTCTAAAATAACTTAACTGACCTGCGTAAGGATCAGATACTACTTTGAAAATATAAGCACAAAACGGTTGGTCATCCTCTGGAAGTCTGGTTTCTTCCTGGCCTGTCTTTGGATTTATTCCAACCACCGGAGGAACATCCAAAGGAGAAGGAAGATAATCTACAACAGCATCAAGCAGCGGTTGAACACCCTTATTTTTAAAAGAAGAACCACATAAAACAGGTACTAACTGTTTATTTATGGTAGCTTTTCTTAAAGCTTGTTTTAGCTCATCTATGGTTAACTCTTGACCTTCCAAATATTTTTCCATTAAAGTATCGTCTGTTTCAGCTATAGATTCTACCATTTTCTCACGCCATTCTTGAGCCTTTGCCTTATACTCTTCTGGAATATCCCTTATTTCGTATTTTGCACCTAAGGTTTCTTCAAGCCATATAATGGCGTTCATATTCATAAGATCCACAACACCAACAAAATTATCTTCTGTACCTATAGGGATTTGAATTGCTACTGGCTTTATCGTAAGTTTTTTAACTATCTCGTCGTAAACTCTGTAAAAATCTGCCCCCAATCTATCTAATTTATTTATAAAAGCTATACGAGCAACGTTGAACTTATCTGCCCATCTCCAGTTTGCCTCAGACTGAGGTTGCACACCTTCAACGGCTGAGAAAATAAATATAATTCCGTCCAAAACACGCATTGACCTCACAACTTCCACAGAGAAGTCTACATGTCCCGGAGTATCTATTATGTTTATCTGCTTACCTGCCCAATAGCAAGCTGTAGTAGCTGCTGTAATGGTAATGCCTCTCTCTTTTTCTTGAGGCATCCAGTCCATTGTTGCAGCACCTTCATGCACCTCACCTATTTTATATGTTTTACCAGTATAATAAAGTATACGCTCTGTAGTAGTGGTTTTTCCGGCGTCTATGTGAGCTACTATACCTATATTTCTCAAATCTTGAATAGGAACTGTTCTTGGCATATTCTATCTCCCTTTACCACTTAAAATGAGCAAAAACTTTATTAGCTTCCGCCATCCTGTGAGTATCTTCTTTTTTCTTCACAGCAGCACCTTTATTCTCTATGGCGTCCATAATTTCTGCTGCCAACCTTTCTTCCATTGTATAAGAACCTCTATGTCTGGCTCTTTCCCTAGCTGCATCTACAAGCCATTTTATACCTAAGGATTCTCTTCTATGTTCTTCCACTTCTACTGGCACTTGATAAGTAGCACCCCCTACACGACGAGGACGCACTTCCCAAACTGGCTTGACATTTTCAAGAGCCTTTTCAAGCACTTCCACTGGCGATAAATTGAGCTTTTCAGCCACTCTTTCTAAAGCTGTGTACACTATATATTCGGCCGTACTCTTTTTGCCGTCTTTCATAACCTTGTTTATAAGCTTGTGAACTATAACACTGTTGTATTTAGCGTCTGGCAATATTTCTCTTCTCGGAACTCTTCCTTTCCTAGGCATTACTTCTTACCCCCTTTCGTAGCTTGAGCGGCACCAGCTTTAGGCCTTTTAGCACCGTACTTTGACCTAGACTGTCTTCTATTGGCAACACCAGCAGTATCTAAAGCTCCACGAATTATCTTATATCTAACACCTGGTAAATCTTTCACCCTACCACCTCTTACAAGCACTATAGAGTGCTCTTGAAGGTTATGACCTTCCCCTGGAATATAACAAGTAACTTCTATACCGTTTGACAATCTTACTCTAGCCACTTTTCTAAGAGCGGAGTTTGGCTTTTTTGGCGTAACAGTATAAACACGTACGCAAACTCCTCTTTTCTGAGGGTTGCCCTGCAAAGCAGGAGCCTTACTCTTTTTCTTTATCTTCTCGCGTCCTTCTTTTATAAGCTGGTTCACCGTAGGCATTTACTTTCTCCTCCTAAACAATAAGCTAATATTTTAGCATAAAAGCTCAAAAAAAGCAAGCATTTTAAGCTTACTTCTTAGATTGTGTAGCATGCTCTACAATCTCTATTTTCACATTTTTGTACTCTTCAAGACCAGTACCGGCAGGTATAAGGTTACCAATTATAACATTTTCTTTTATACCTGACAAGTCATCAACCTTTCCTTCGCTAGCAGCTTCTGTTAGAACTCTAGTAGTCTCTTGGAAAGAAGCGGCAGATATCCAGCTTTTAGTAGACAACGCAGCCTTAGTAATACCCACCAATATAGGCTCTGCTTTTGGTATTTTACCACCTTCTTTTCTAATTCTTTCCACCTCTTTGTTGAACTCTGTTACGTCAACCTCTTCGTTCGCCACAAACCTGCTATCTCCTGGATCTACTATTACTCTTTTCCTTAACATTTGACGAATTATTATCTCTATATGTTTATCGTTTATATCAACGCCTTGAAGTTTATACACCATCTGAACTTCTTTTAACAAGAACTTTTGAAGCTCGTCTATGCCCTTTATTTTAAGTATCTCTTCAAGAAGTGGGGTCCCGTCCGTTAATTGGTCACCAACTTTTACATAATCACCGTCCTTCACTTGTAAAAACTTGCCTTTTGGTACGGAATAAACTTTTTCTTGGCCTGTGTGTTTGTTGTAAACCACTATCTTACTACCCTTTGCCCTTACTATAGCTTTGCCGCTAACATCGCTAACTATAGTGTCTGTAATTTTTGTACCCTCTTTCACCTCTTGACCATGTTTAATCAAAATAAACTCGTTCTTTATATCGTATTTTTTGGTGCCTTTTGGCGATATTATCATCACTTCGTCTGCGTCTTCGTATATCTTAACTATACCATCTATCTCAGATATAATAGCGGGGTTTTTAGGTTTCCTGGCTTCAAACAACTCCTCAACCCTTGGAAGACCTCCTACTATGTCTCTGACTTTCGTTGTTTCTTTAGGAATACGCGCTATAATATCCCCTGGGTGTACTACAAAGTTATCTAAATAATAGTAATTGTGCTGAACATCATTTTTTTCAGCCTCAGAACAAGCTAAACACTTATCCCATACGGTTTTAAGCTTTTCAAATGGTATATTTAATATAGAGTTTACCGGTAAATCATAAGAATACTCATGACCATCTTCAGACTTTATAACTATTCTCGGAGAGTGCAGTTGAGCATCTTTAGCCCTTAAGAAAGATACCACTATAGCTGTTTTCCCGGTAAGAGTGTCTTTTTCTTCTCTTACTGTAACATCTACTATAATATCTTTTAAAACAAGTTCTCCGCTTGACTCAGCTATTATGTATGTGTTAAATGGATCCCATTTTGCCACTATATCCCCTTGCTTTACCTCTGAGCCATCTTTAAACAAAATCTCTGCAGCGTAAGGAACCGTGTGTCTTTCTATGGTTCTTCCGTTTGGATCCAATACAAATATTACACCTTCTTGAGATATGTTTATAAACTTACCATTTCTATTCTTTAAAAGCTTTAAACCCTGGAATTTTATAATACCGCTATTTTCTATAACGAGTTCGCTCTGAACCTTTTGAGCTGTAGCAGCACCACCTATGTGGAATGTTCTCATAGTAAGCTGAGTACCAGGCTCACCTATAGATTGAGCAGCTATAATACCTACAGCCTCTCCAGGAGAAACAAGTTTTCTTTGAGATAAATCCCATCCATAGCACATAGAGCATAAACCGTTTTCAGATTCGCAGGTTAGTACGGACCTGGCTTTCACTTGCACTACACCAGCTTGCTGTATCCTAGCTGCAAGCTCTTCATCTACAACTTCGTTGGCTTTTGCTATAAGCTCTTTGCTGTTTGGATCGTATATATCTTCAGCCAAAACTCTTCCTATCAATCTTTCTTTCAAAGATATTCTTTCTTCACCACTTTCTACTATCGCTTCTATAACTTCATATTTTTTAGTACCACAATCGTATTCTGTAATAACCACATCTTGAGCTACATCCACAAGCCTTCTAGTTAGATAACCAGCAAAAGATGTCTTTAGAGCGGTATCGGCAAGACCTTTTCTAGCACCGTAAGTTGATATGAAGTATTCTAATACAGACAATCCTTCTCTAAAGTTTGAGGTAATTGGCGTTTCTATAAATTCACCAGAGTGCTTTGCCATAAGACCTCTCATACCTGCTAACTGTCTTAGCTGATCTTTGTTACCACGAGCACCCGAGTTTGCCATCATGTAAATAGGGTTGAAAAGACCTGGTAGTTTCTTGCCGTTCTCTATTTGTTCAGATTTTTCTATTTCAGAGAACATAGCTTTTGTAACGTCTTCTGTGGTTTGTGACCAAATATCTATAGTTTTGTTGTATCTTTCTTTATTTGTTATTATACCCTTTCTATATTGATCAAGCACTTCGTCCATTTGGTGAAAAGCTTTATCTACAAGGCGTTTCTTGGCTTTTGGTATCTTCATATCTTCAATGCCTATAGATATTCCAGCCCTTGTAGCCATTTCAAAACCAAATTCCTTGAGCCTATCAAGAGTTTGAGCAGTGATTTCTGAACCGTAAATTTTGTAAATATCGGCTATAAGCTTTGATATGCTTTTCTTATCAAGAACTTCGTTTACAAATCTATAACCTTTTGGCAATGCCTCATTTATGAGAAGTCTACCTATGTTCGTTTCTACAAAAGTATCCCCTATCTTTACCTTTATAACAGCATGAATATCTATCTTTTTGTTTTCAAAAGCCAAAAACGCATCTTCTTTAGAGAAGAATACCTTACCTTCTCCTTTAGCACCTTTGACATAGTTTGAAGCGTAAAAAAGTCCCAACACCATATCTTGAGAGGGCAACATAATTGGCCTTCCGTTAGCAGGTGAGAGTATGTTTTGAGTTGAAAGCATTAGTATATAAGATTCTAGCTGGGCCTCTATACCAAGAGGCACATGCACAGCCATCTGGTCACCATCAAAGTCTGCGTTAAACGGAGGGCATACCAACGGATGAAGCTGAATAGCCTTACCTTCCACCAAAACAGGTTCAAAGGCTTGAATAGACATCCTGTGTAGCGTAGGAGCTCTGTTGAGCAACACTGGATGCTGCTTTACAACTTCCTCTAAGCACTCCCATACCTCTGGCTGTTTTTGATCTACCATCTTTCTAGCATTTTTTATAGAAGTGGCATAACCTTTTTCTTCAAGCCTTCTATATACAAACGGTTTGAACAGCTCCAAAGCCATTATCTTTGGCAAACCGCATTGGTGCATCTTTAAAGAAGGACCCACCACTATGACAGAACGACCAGAGTAATCGACCCTCTTACCTAAAAGGTTTTGTCTAAATCTGCCTTGCTTTCCTTTGAGATAATCTGATAAGCTTTTAAGCGGTCTATTGTGCTGGCTTACTACCTTGCCCCTCTTACCGTTGTCTATAAGAACATCTACAGACTCTTGCAGCATCCTCTTTTCATTTCTCACTATGATATCAGGAGCATCTAAGTCTATAAGCCTTTTCAAACGGTTGTTTCTATTTATAAGCCTTCTATAAAGATCGTTTAAATCAGATGTAGCAAACTTACCCCCATCTAAAGCTACCAACGGTCTTAACTCCGGAGGTATAACCGGTAAAACTGTCAATATCATCCATTCTGGTCTGTTGGAAGATTTCAAAAAGCCCTCTACAAGTTTTAAAGTTTTTACTAAATTTTTAACCCTTGTATCCGAGAAATCCTTTAAAACTATATTTCTAACATCTTCTTGTATCTTGTCAAAAACAGGAATATTTTGATTTTGACCTCTCACGTATTCAAATCTATACCTTATAGCGTCTTTAGAAGTATACCAGTCATCCCCTAAATCCTGATTGGCTATTTCCCCAGTTTTTATGTTTAAATAAATTGACTCGCTTATAATACCGTGAATCACATCTTCAAGAGACATTTGCACACCTTTAAGCGATGTAGCAATGCCTACGCTGTAAAGCTTTATCCTATCCGCTAGAAACATTACTATTTTTTCATAAAGCTTCTTATGCTCCGCTTCCATCTTTGGACCTAAATCTTCAAATCCAAAGGTATACGGCTTTAAAATTTTCTTTAGCTTAAAAGCAAACGTTTCTAAATCTAAAATAGATAAAACATATCTTACAAATTCAGCTCCCATCCCGCTTTCATACCTATTGTCAACGCTGTAAGCAAACTCTTTCTCATATTGTTCTTCCGTAACAACGTGTAGTTTTACATGATGAGTAACGCCATCTTTTATAACAGGTATAGTATTTTCGGAATTTGAGAAAGTAGCCTCCATGTCAGGAGTTGGGTATTCTACCACCAAGTAAGACTCAAAGTAGATAACCTTTTCTATATCTCTAGCAGATAGACCAAGCAATGCACCTATCTTAGATGGAGAAGATTTCAAAAACCATATATGAGCACAAGGGGTAGCAAGAGTTATATGCCCAAAACGCTCTCTTCTAACGTAAGCTTTCGTTACTTCAACACCGCATCTATCACAAATAGTACCTTCAAATCTCTTACCTTTATATTTTCCACACAAACATTCGTAATCTTTCAAAGGTCCAAATATTTTTGCACAGAAAAGACCTTCTTTTTCAGGCTTTAAAGTACGGTAATTTAAAGTCTCAGGACGCTTAACCTCTCCATGGCTCCAGCTAAGTATTTGCTCTGGTGAGGCCAGCAAAAGCTTTATCCTATTAAAAGGTAACAAACCTCTTTTCATTAACGTTCCTCCTCTTTCTTATCCAAATCAATACTATCGCAGCTTTTAGCCTCTCCATTCTCGCACATAACGTTTAGTCCCAACGATTTCAACTCTCTTACTAAAACTTTGAAAGATTCTGGTATACCGGGCGAGTAGAAATATTTACCTTTTACTATAGATTCATAAGCTCTATTTCTACCTTCTATATCATCGGATTTTACCGTTAGCATCTCTTGTAACGTATAAGCTGCGCCGTGAGCCTCCAACGCCCACACTTCCATTTCACCTAAACGTTGACCACCAAATTGAGCCCTACCTCCAAGAGGCTGTTGCGTTACTAAAGAGTAAGGACCAGTAGAGCGAGCATGTATCTTGTCTTCTACCATATGTATCAACTTCAACATGTGCATATAACCGGTGGTAACTCTAAAATCAAAAGGCTCGCCAGTCCTACCATCGTACAACACAAATTTACCGTCTTCTGGCAAACCAGCTTCTTTGAGTAGCGTTTTCAAATCCTCTTCGCTACAACCTTCAAAAGCAGAAGTAGCCATAGGGATACCGTTTTGAGCAACAAAGCTCACAACACTTCTAAACTCTTCATCAGATAGGCTTTTTAGCATGTTCTTGATGAAATTTTTATTTTCGTTGTTTTTATCACCTATGGCGTAAATGCTAGCTATATACTCTGTTATCTCTTCTCTATCAAAGTATTCATCTATCATCTCTTGAATTTTCTTGCCTATGTATTTAGAAGCCATTCCAAGATGCGTTTCTAAAATTTGACCAACGTTCATACGAGATGGCACACCAAGAGGGTTCAACACCACGTCTACGGGAGTACCGTCTGGTAAAAATGGCATATCCTCAACTGGAAGCACTACAGATATAACCCCCTTGTTCCCGTGTCTACCAGCCATCTTATCCCCTACCCTTATCTTACGCTTTTGAGCTATGTAGACTTTTACCATTGTTATTACACCGCTTGGTAAATCGCTTTGTTTTCCAACGTTTTCTATCTTTTCTTCATATATCTTATCTATCACTTTACGCTGGGCTTGAGCTTTATCCCTTATTTCCTCTATCTTCTTTATAAGCTTTTTATCGGAGAAAAAGTTTTCTGGCTTTGTTATAACAAAATTGGCTATGTTGTCAAAAAGAGCTTCGTCTATTACAGTGCCTTCTTCGTAAGTCTTTTTAGCCAGCTTGATAGGCTTATTTATAATCTTACCAATCACAAGGTCTTTTACTATCTCGTTACGCTTTTCTATGACCAAGTTAAGCATAAATTCCTTTTCTTTTTTTATACGGTTTTTCTCTTCTTGCTCCACATGTTCTACCAAAGGGTTTTTCTTGCTTTCGCTTAACTTCCTAGTAAAGACTTGTACATCCACCACTACGCCTTCAATACCAGGCGGGCATCTCAAAGAAGAATCTTTAACATCCCTGGTCTTTTCACCAAAGATAGCTTGCAAGAGTTTTTGTTCTGGAGTTAATTGAGTTTCTCCAATAGGAGTAACCTTACCCACCAATATGTCGCCTGGTTTTACATATGTACCAATCTTAACTATACCGTACTCATCAAGATAAGCCAACGCTTTTTCTGATACCCCAGGCACTTGTCTAGTTATCTCTTCATCACCTATTTTTGTTTCCCTAGCTTCTGCTTTTAACTCTTCTATATGAACAGAAGTAAGCACATCTTCTTTTACCAACCTTTCTGATATTACTATAGCATCCTCGAAATTATAACCACGCCACGGCATAAAGCAAACAAGCAAATCTTTTCCAAGAGCCAATTCCCCCATAAAGGTAGACTGACCGTCTGCTATACAATCACCCTTGTTTACCTTTTGGCCTTTATACACTATTGGTCTTTGGTTTACAGATGTGTTTTGGTTTGTTTTTACAAATTTTAAAAGCTTATAAACATCTATACCCATATCAAGAGGGTCTTTTTCGTTTATTTCATTCGGATTTACCCTTATAACAATACGACTTGAATCTACTTCTTCTACCACGCCTCCTCTTTTGGCTAAAACGACAGCACCACTATCTATAGCCACTCTTGATTCCATTCCTGTACCTATTAAAGGAGCTTGTGTAAATATAAGAGGAACTGCCTGTCTTTGCATGTTGGAACCCATCAAAGCTCTATTTGCATCGTCATGTTCTAGAAATGGAATAAGAGAAGCTGATACCGATATTATTTGTCTTGGAGATACGTCTATATAGTTTACGTCAGATGGTTTGACAATCTGTATATCGTTTTTATATCTGGCTATTACCCTATCGCCCAGTATTTTACCTTTTTGGTCTGTAGGAGTACTTTGTGCTATTACAAAGTTTTCTTCTTCGTAAGCGGCTAAAAACTCTATTTGATCTGTTACAACACCGTTCACAACTTTCCTATAAGGAGTTACCAAGAATCCATACTCGTTGGTTTGAGCGTAAGTGGTCATAGAAGTCACAAGACCTATGTTCTGACCTTCTGGAGTCTCTATAGGACAAAGCCTACCGTAGTGAGAAGGATGAACGTCTCTTATTTCAAATTTAGCGCTCTCTCTGGTTAAACCACCAGGACCCAAAGCAGACAATCTTCTTCTATGCGTTAAGGAAGATAAAGGATTGGTATTGTCAAGATATTGAGAAAGCTGGCCACCTTTTAGAAATTCAAACATAGAAGATACAAGATACCTAGAGTTTACCAAATCTTGAGCTTTTATTGTAGGGTCTTCAGGATTTATAGTAGCAACTTTATCTTTAAAAGATTTCAACATTCTGGCTATGCCAATACGAGCTTGGTTTTCCAAGAGCTCACCTATCGGTCTTACTCTTCTATTGCCGAGGTGGGCAATATCGTCTTTCTTTTCCTTGCCAAACCTTACTTTTAGTAAATACTTAATTGCATTTACCAAATCTTTATGGTTTAAGAATCTTGCCTCTAAGCCAGTATAATCTCTTACTTCTATAGTTTTATGAGATTTTAAGATATCCTCAAAAATATTCTTCGTTAAAATTGTGCCTTCTTTGTAATTATCGTAATCTTTAGCCAACTCTAAAACGGGAAGCTCGTCAAAAATTTCCAAATCTTCTTCTGTAAGTTGTCTTTTGTGTACGTAAATTTTGGCGTTTATTTTAACCCTACCCACTTTTGATAGATCAAATCTTGCAATATCCTGGAAGTAAGCTTCAAAATAGGCTCTAGAGCGCTGTATAATATCAGCCATTTCTTGAACGAGACCTTCCATAGATCTAAGCTTTACATATATATCTCTTAAACCTATATCTCTTAAAGTAAATTGAGAATTGGTTCTCACTAAACTCTTGCCATGCTGATCCTTTGCTTTCGTATCATTTATAAGGGTTTCAAGAATTATCTTTCCATAAAAGCTCTTGGTGGTTTTCTCTGATTGTATCGCAGTCAAAAGCTCTATCTTCACCCTTTCGTCTTTTATCAACCTATTTAGTACATTTAAGTCTTCAATATACCTTTCTTCTATAAACTCCTCTTCTTTCTCAGTACCTTCTATTTTGGCGGTATATCTTAAAACTGCAAAAAGATAGTGAGATTCTAAGTCTTCTGGCTTGTATACTTCTCCAGTGTTTCTATCAACTATAAGACCTTCTTTTACGTTAAAAGCCTTAACATCTTCATAAAATTGAGACAATATGTCATAGGCGGTTTCTAAACCGAAAGCCCTCAATATTGAGATAGCGCTTATACGCTTTTTATCTATTCTTGCAGATATTATATCTGAATTGGTAGACAATTCAAACTCTATACGGGAACCTTTGTCTGGATGTATGCTAGCTGTAAAGATTGTTCTTGATACAGTGCCTTCTTTTTGTCTATCTTCTTTATCAGAATAGAATATACCAGGTGATCTTATTAGCTGATTAACAACGACTCTTTCACTTCCATTTATAACAAAAGTACCTATAGGTGTCATCATTGGCATTTCACCAAAGTATATTTTCTTTGGTGTGTCTACAAACTCCCCTGACTTTGTTTTCTTCCTAAGTCTTAACATTATCCTTATGGGGGCGCTGTAGGTTATTCCTTTTTCTTTACATTCTTCTGGTGTATATTTTTCTTTATAAGAAAGTATTGTTTTACATTTTGGACATTCTGTGTCAGCACCAGCTAGAAAATCCATTTCTGGTTTATAGCCACACTTGTTGCATTCCCAATTTCCAATCTCATACCCTATATATTCCACCGTAATATTTTTGTTGGTATCTTGAAAGGGAAACGAAGTTCTCAGTATATATTCAAGACCTTGTTCTTTCCTTTTAGATGGAGGTACATTAAATTGAATGAAATTCTCGAAGGATTCTGTTGGAACCTTAACTAAAAATGGTAAATCTAAAAGTTCACTACGTCTACCAAAAAATTTTCTTGGTATAGCATGCTTTAATTTAAGCATAACTTCACCACCTTATAAAAATTTTTAAACATATTGAAAAAAGCAAAATGCACCCCTACCATGGGGTGCACCACCTTCTTTTAACAAAACCCTTAAAGTTGCCAAAGCTTTATTTTACTTCTACTTTAGCACCAGCTTCTTCTAGCTTTTTCTTGATATTTTCTGCCTCTTCTTTAGATACACCTTGCTTAATCGGTTTTGGAGCTCCGTCCACCAAATCCTTGGCCTCTTTGAGTCCTAAGCCTGTTAGCTCTCTAACAACCTTTATAACGTTGAGCTTGTTAGCGCCGGCGTCTGACAATATCACATCAAATTCAGTCTTTTCCTCAGCTGCTGGTGCTGCTGCAGCTCCTCCAGCTGCTGGTGCTGCTGCTACCATAGCAGCCGCTGAAACGCCAAATTTTTCTTCGAGCTTTTTTACAAGCTCTGCAACTTCCAATACTGTCATGCCGCTTATAGCGTCCACGATTTCATCGATTGTAAGTGTAGCCATCTTTACAAACCTCCAAAATAAATTTTTTAAGAATTCTTAGTTTCTATAGCTTTTAAAGTAAGCACAAGCTTTTGGGGAACAGCTTTTAAAGCCATTATAAAGCCGACCACAGGGGCCTGCAATACGCCCATAAGCTTAGACACAAGCACTTCCATGCTTGGTAAATTGGCAAGAGCTTCAACATCTTTAGGCGTAAGATATTTGTTGCCTAACATACCAGCCTTTATAAATCTTAGTGGGTTATCCTTGTCAATGCTTTTACATGTATCAAAAACAATCTTAGCAGTTTTAGCCGGGTCTTTATATGAAAAGATAACGGCCGTTGGTCCCACGAAGATTTCTCTGTGATCGTGCATTATAGTATTTTCAAAAGCCCTAAAGAACAGCGTAGTCCTGCCCACCAACATCTCAGAATCTATAGTCTTAAGTTCTCTTCTTAAAGAAGTAGCCACATCCGCGGGCAATCCATTGAAGTTGAAAAACAATACAAAATTGCTTTTGGCTAGCTTTTTCTTATAACCTTCTACCGTTTCTATCTTCTTCTGAAGCGTCTCCTTGTTCATAACTTCACCTCACTTAAGCTACAGCTTCTTGCAATTGTTTTAGCGTTGTTTGTATGTCAAGCTCAACAGACGGGCTCATTGTTAAGGATACTGCTATATTTTTCACATATTGGCCCTTGGCACCTGGAGGTTTAGCTCTTACCACGGCATCTATAGCCGCATAAGCGTTTTTCATAATATCCTCCGGTTTAAAGCTTATCTTACCTATAGGCATATGAATATTACCGGTTTTATCTACCTTAAACTCTACTCTACCCTTTTTGGCTTCCTCTACAGCTGCCTTTACGTTAGGTGTAACGGTACCGGTTTTAGGGTTTGGCATTAGACCTCTTGGTCCAAGCACCTTACCAAGCTTACCAACCTTTGGCATTATCTCTGGTGTAGCTATCACTACGTCAAAATCTACCCAAGACTCTTTAAGAATCTTATTTATTATGTCCTCACCGCCAGCATAATCGGCTCCGGCATTTTGAGCTTCTTTTATAGCATCGCCTTCGGCTAAAACCAACACCTTTAACTCTCTTCCAAGACCAGCAGGCAATACTAAAGACCCTCTAACCATCTGGTCCGCATATTTAGGATCTACACCCAACTTCATAGCAAGCTCGACAGTCTCATCAAACTTGCGTTTTAAGATATCCTCCATTTTTTTGAGAATATCTACCGCTTCAAGCAAAGTGTAAGTTTTACCTGGCATTACAAGCTTAGAAGCCTCTATGTACTTCTTTCCTCTTCTCATAGCACTTACCCCTTATAACCTTCTATTTCTATGCCCATGCTTCTGGCAGTACCGGCTATCGTTCTCATAACAGCATCTAAATCCTGAGTATTCATATCTTTAGCTTTTAATTGAGCTATCTCTTTTAACTGATTCAAAGTAATCTTACCAATCTTCCGACGTTTTGGATCAGATGAGCCCTTTTGGACCTTTGTCGCCTTCTTCAGCAAGAAAGAAGTAGGCGGTGTTTTCATTATAAACGTAAAGCTTCTATCAGCATATATGCTAATCACAACCGGTACAACAGTACCAGGTTCCATGTCTTTTGAAGCAGCATTAAACTGCTTCACAAATTCCATTATATTTATACCATGCTGACCTAAAGCAGGTCCAACAGGAGGAGCCGGTGTAGCTTGCCCCGCTGGAAGCATCAATTCAACTGTAGCTGTTAACTTTTTCGCCATATGCTACTCCTTATATTTTTTCTACCTGTGAAAAATCAAGCTCCACAGGTGTTAATCTTCCAAATATGCTAATGAGCACATTTAACTTTTCCCTTTCTAAGTTCACTTCTTCTATAGTACCGGTAAAGCTCATAAAAGGACCTTCTATAATTCTCACTTGCTCACCTTTTTCAAACACCGCCTTCTTGGTTTTGAATCCTCTCTGAGCATGTGCCAATATTTTATTTACTTCTTCCTCTTTTAAAGGAGCTATCTTACCACCAACCAAGACCGGCTTGTAAACATGTGGCGCTTTTTCTATTGCTCTTAAAAGCCTATCGTCCATATGGGCTTTTAACAATATATAACCTGGAAACATTTTATTGTCCAAAACTATCTTTGCTTCGGTTTTATTTTCCTTGCAAGTAATTTTTTGCCCTGGTTTAGATATTTCTCCAGCCATTATGCAATCGTGGTTGCATTCTTCTCCATCCTCTGACGGCACAACCTTTACAGTACCCTCTTCTATCCTAAATACAGTTACACATTTTTTACCCAAAACACTTATATCTCTGTTATTTCCTCTTAAAGATAATCTATATTTCTCTTTCCCTAGGGCTTTTATAACTACCTTTTCCTCTGCAGGCAGCACTATATCTTCTACTAAATCGTTTATCTTATCAAGTTCTATAACCTTCATAAGAGATTCTTTAGCGGTGGTCTCCTTTCCAGCTTCAACCTGCAGAGCATACCATTTCATATCAGTCATAAACTACCACCCCAAATACCAAATATAAACGACAAAATCTTCGTAAAGCTCAAATCCACAATCCATAAATAAATTCCAAAAAACAAAGAAAATATTATAACACTAACCGTCGCCCTTATGACGAGTTTTTTATCAGGCCAAGATACCTTACGTAACTCTTGCCTTACTTCTTTTAAAAAACTTAAAATTTTATCCATTTAAAATCCCAAAACTCATCGTAAGAGCGGGGCACGGAGGAGTCGAACCCCCAACCGCGGAATTTGGAGTCCCGCGCTCTGCCAATTGAGCTAGTGCCCCTATTTTACCTCTCTATGAACTACGTGCTTGTTACACCAAGGACAATGCTTCCTTATTTCAACCCTTTGGGGATGTTTTTGCCTGTTTTTAGTAATAGAGTAATTTCTCCTCTTGCATTCAGTACAGGCCAACGTAATGATTTCTCTCATACTAACTTCCTCACTCTATAATCTTTGTGACAACACCAGCACCTACTGTTCT